>JGI24710J26742_10004410_pt1 | contig 11566 bp, 9 predicted proteins | sample BioPla2DNA2_FD_26742 | JGI IMG/M metagenome (IMG submission 26742) | reverse complement strand
CATCACTAAAATATCAATTTATTGATATGACTAATGAAAGTGTACTTGCAAAAGGAGTATGTGACAGGATCGGTCTTGAACAATCTTTTTTAAAACACTCCCAAATAGGAGGAAATACTGTTGTTATTGAAAAAGATTTATACAATCATAAATTAGCTATAAAAGAAGTTATTAAAGCACTAACTGATGATAAAATTGGTGTAATTAAAGATATGAAAGAGATATCAGCTGTAGGTCATCGTGTTGTACATGGAGGCGAAAGATTTTATGAATCTGTAGTAATTGATGATGATGTAAAAAAAGCAATAGAAGAGTGCTCAGAACTTGCTCCTCTTCATAATCCTTCAAATATTGTAGGAATAGAGGCGTGCAAGCAAATAATGCCGGATGTTCCTATGGTTGCAGTTTTTGACACAGCATTTCATCAAACAATGCCAAAACATGCTTATATTTATGCCCTTCCATATGAAATATATGAAAAATATGGTTTGAGAAGATATGGATTCCATGGAACATCTCATAAATATGTGTCAGAAAGAGCTGCGCAAATGTTAAATAAGCCAATAGAAGAGCTAAAGGTTATTTCATGCCATTTAGGCAATGGTGCTAGTATTTGTGCTGTTAAACATGGAAAATCAATTGAAACTTCTATGGGATTTACTCCACTTCAAGGTTTATGTATGGGAACACGAAGTGGTACCATTGACCCAGCGGTGATATCGTTTTTAATGGAAAAGGAAAAAATGACAGTTAAAGACATAAGTGACTTTTTAAATAAGAAGTCTGGTGTTCTTGGGGTTTCAGGAGTCAGCAGTGATTTTAGAGATATACAGGAAGCAGCTGAATCTGGAAATGAAAGAGCAAAACTTGCACTGGATATATTTTGCTATAGGGTAAAACGTTTTATTGGAGATTATATAGCTATTATGAACGGTGTTGATGCTGTAGTATTTACTGCAGGTATTGGAGAAAATAATGACTATGTAAGAAGAGAAATATTAGCTGACATGGGCTTTTTAGGAATTAAAATAGATCAAGAGAAAAATAAAATTAGAGGAGAAGAAGTAGACATAAGTACTGAAGATGCAAAAGTAAGGACACTTATAATACCAACAAATGAGGAACTTGCTATTGCAAGGGAAACTGTTAGATTAGTATAATAAATGCTGGTTTTTTGGGGCTGTTAAGGACAGTAAAATAAACTGTTTTTAATAGCCTCTTTTATGTATCAGGCTATATATGGCTAGACTAACTATTAATAAAAAGATGTGACAAAAGAGTTTTTAAGAATTAAGGGTACAAAATTAGTTGAAAGTATTTAAAAAATTATGGTATTATATATATAACAGATATAATTTGGGTAGTGGATTTTAATATAGTAGCAAAACAATTCTCCATAATAGTTTCAAAAAATTATCTAGATAAAAACAATAGACAACTCTAAGTAATATCTGATAAAATATAATTATCTATATAAAAAATAATTGTTTGCTAGATATAAGTTAATAAATAAATTTATTTATATAATTTTTAGGGGTAAGGAGGAATATTATGGAGGTAAGTAAATTGTCCAAAAGAATTTGGGCATATCTTTTCGACACTATTATTGTGACAGGTATTTATGCAGGGATTTTAATAGCTTTATACGTGCTAGGAAAAGATGTACCAATTAAAGGGATTATAGAAAGAAATCCGAATGATTTAGCTTTAATTTATCTGACTTATGGTTTAGTTTATTTATTTTATGAGGTGTTTTTTTTATCTTCGAACTTTTCAGGTACTCCAGGAAAGTTGATTTTAAATCTTCAAGTTATTTCTTGCAAAAAGAGCACTATTTTTGATGCATTGATAAGGTCATGTATTAAAACAGTAGCAACACTAACCCAAATAGTACCGTTTTTATTTTTTATTTTATCTATATTTACGGCAAATAAACAAGCAGTCCATGATATAGCAGCAGATACAATTGTTATGCAGAAGAAAAAGAGAACTGTAATACGTTCAGCTAATGTAGATCCAAATGTGAATTTGTTTGAAGAGATGAAAAGAAGAGGACTTAAGACATATAGTGAACAGGTGGCACTAGCAAAGGAATTAAATTGCTACAGAGGCAAAGGACAAGCTAATACGCCTTCATATGCTTGGTTGGGAGTTTTGATTTTTGTTTTCTCCATAGTATGTGGTGTGTTTTTTATTAGCTTTTTCTATTCAGACATTAAAACTATAGCTAGTACAGTTTCAATGTGATTAACTTATATATATTGGCAATATTATAAAAATATATTTTTAAATGATGAAAAAGGCAAGAAAAAACTTAGGTTTTTTCTTGTTTTTTGATGATTAAATTGATAATCTAAAAAGTAGCTTGGTGAATTATTTTCCGGAGGTGCATTAAGTGAAATCAAAAAAAATACGAAAGAAAAAAAAGCAACAAAAGAAAAGTGGTATAAAGAGATATAATAATGAAATAATAGGCATATTAATGTTAGCAGCAGGTCTTATAATGTTTTCAAGTATTTTATTTATAAATTCAATGGGGCCTTTTGGTTCTTATATGAAAAACATCATCTTAGGATTTATGGGAGCACCAGGTTTTTTAATATCCCCTTTAATAATAGTTTACTCGGTTTTGGTTATTTTTAAGAAAAATAGTTCTGATTTAAATTTAAAGATTGTGTATATTTTTGTATTTATACTAATATTATCTGCTTTGGTACAAGCAGGTTTTTATAAAGAAGATATGTACGTAGGAAAAAGCGTAATTTCCAGTATAAAAAAGTTTTATATAGATGGGAAAGACTTATTAGGTGGAGGAGTATTAGGAGGACTTATAAGCATTCCTTTTCTTTTAATGTTTAAAGGATTAGGAACAATAATTATTCTTACGGCAGCAGCAATAATAGATATTATTCTTATTACAAATGTATCTATTGCAGGGGTTATAGTTAAAATTAAAAATGGCATATTGAGTTTGTTTGATAAATTAGAAAATAAATTTAAACTAAGTGATAAGGAAATAAAAGATGAGCTTATTGAAGATTATAATGAGCCTGATATTGTTATGAATGGCAAGAAATTACCTAAGGTAATTGATTTTAACATAATTAAAGAAAAGCAAAAAAAAGATGTTTTTATAGAGGAAGAACAGATATTAGAGAAAGTAGATGTTGAAAATGAAGAAGTGGATTTTATAGTAAAAGATATTAAAAAAAGTGAGGACCCTTCAGAGGTTGTAGAGAAAATAGCAGATAGTGTTAATAAAGAAATACAATCAAAAGTTAAAACCAACATTGAATATAAATATCCTGATATAAATCTTCTAGATGATGGTTCGCAAATAAGCAGTGACGCTTTAAATTGTAGAAAATCTGCATTAAAAGGGGCTAAAAAACTTGAAGAGACACTAAAGAGTTTTGGTGTAGATGCAAAAGTGATAAATGTAAGTATGGGGCCTGCTGTTACAAGATATGAACTGCAACCTAGTGCAGGTGTGAAGGTAAGCAAAATAGTAGGGTTGTCTGACGATATATGTTTAAATCTTGCAGCTTCAGGAGTGAGAATAGAGGCACCTATTCCGGGGAAGGCGGCAATTGGAATTGAAGTGCCTAATAAAGAAGTAACACCGGTATTTTTAAAGGATGTTATACAATCTAAAGAGTTTAAAAATTTCCCTTCTAATCTTGCTTTTGCATTGGGAAAAGATATTACAGGTCAAAATACTGTAGCAGACATAGGCAAAATGCCACATTTATTAATAGCTGGTGCCACAGGTTCAGGAAAGAGTGTTTGCATTAACAGTCTTATTATAAGTCTTTTATATAAATCATCTCCAAATGAAGTTAAACTTTTGATGGTTGACCCTAAAGTGGTGGAATTGGGGATATATAATGGAATTCCACATCTTTTAATACCTGTTGTTACAGAACCTAAAAAAGCAGCTGGAGCGCTAAACTGGGCTGTTCAAGAGATGGAAGAAAGGTATAAGCTTTTTGCACAAAAAGGTGTGAGAGATATTAAAGGATATAATGCTGTAGTAAATACCAATGAAGGTGAAGAAACCTTACCACAGATAGTAATAATTATAGATGAGCTTGCTGATTTGATGATGGTTGCACCAAAAGATGTGGAAGATGCAATATGCAGATTAGCCCAAATGGCACGTGCTGCAGGGATGCATCTTGTAATTGCTACACAAAGGCCATCAGTAAACGTAATAACAGGTGTTATAAAGGCAAATATACCATCTAGAATAGCTTTTGCTGTTAGTTCTCAGGTAGATTCAAGAACTATAATTGACATGGCTGGTGCTGAAAAACTCCTTGGAAAGGGAGATATGCTTTTTTATCCAGTTGGTTCACCAAAGCCTGTTAGAGTTAAAGGGGCATTTGTATCTGACAAGGAAGTTGAAAGAGTTGTGGAGTATATTAAATCTCAATGTAATGCAGAATATGATGAGGATATAATAGAGGAAATTAACACTGAAAGAGAAGTAATGGATGGTGCTCCAGAAGATGCTGATGAATTATTGCCACAGGCAATTGAACTTGTTGTTGACGCAGGGCAGGCTTCTGTATCTATGATACAGAGAAAATTTAAAGTTGGATATGCAAGAGCAGCTAGAATTGTGGATCAGATGGAGGAGAGAGGTATTGTGGGAGGCTTTGAAGGCAGTAAACCAAGGCAGGTTTTAATTACCAAACTTCAGCTTCAGGAACTTGAAATGAGGAACGGAAAATAGAGGAAAATTGACAATAGAACTATAATGAAATAAAATGAAGAGAAGGTTTAGAAGTTTTGTAATCAGTATAAAAAGTATAAGAGGAGTAGGAAAGAATGGGTTGTAAAGTATTAAATGGAAAAAAATTGGCAATAAGAATAAAAAGCGAGTTAAAATCAGAAGTGGAGGCACTTAAAGAAAAGGGAATATCACCAGGATTGGCTGTTATAATTGTCGGGAATGATCCAGCATCTAGGGTATATGTAAATTCAAAAAAGAAAGCATGTGAAGAGATAGGAATACAATCTTTTGAATATGCATTAGATGAAGATGTTAGCGAAAAAGAGTTAATTGAATTAATACATAAATTAAATAATGATAATAAAGTTAATGGAATACTAGTACAATTGCCACTGCCTAGGCAAATTGATGAAGATAAAGTAATTAATTCAATTGATCCTAAAAAAGATGTGGATGCTTTTCACCCAGTAAATGTGGGAAAACTTATGACAGGAAATCCAGTGTTTTTACCTTGTACTCCAGCAGGTGTTATGGAATTAATAAAAGAAAGTGGAATTGATATTACAGGAAAAGAATGTGTAGTTATTGGAAGAAGTAATATTGTTGGCAAACCTATGGGAATACTTTTATTATCCCAAAATGGAACAGTTACAATATGTCATTCAAAAACTGTAAATATTGAGGAAAAAATAAAAAATGCCGATATTATAGTAGCAGCTGTTGGCATACCTGAATTTGTAAAAGGAAACTTCATAAAACCTGGTGCAATTGTAATAGATGTGGGTATAAATAGATTAGAGAACAAAAAACTTGTAGGTGATGTGGAATTTAAAACAGCTAAGGAAGTTGCATCAGCAATAACTCCAGTCCCAGGAGGGGTTGGACCTATGACTATTGCCATGCTTATGAAAAATACAGTAAAGGCTGCTATATTTCAGAAAGAAGGTATTTAAGTATTGATTAAAGAAAGTATCTTAAGATACCAAAATCAACTTGAAAGTATCAAAAAGGAATATGAGAAAAACAAAAACTATTATTACAAACAAAAAGGAAGAAAAGAGCAATTAATAGAACAACGTTCAAAACTAGAAAAGACACTTCAAAGGTGTATTGACAACATTGAGCTTTTAGAGAAAGTCAGAATACTTTTAAGCAGAGTTTCAGAGTTTGCAAGGGAGCAAGCTAGAGTTCAGATAGAGTCATTAGTTACAAACTGCCTTCAATTTATTTTTGATACTAATTTGGAGTTTGGGATTGAAATTAATGAAGTTAGAGGAAGAGCAGAGGCAGAGTTTTATGTTATTAGTAATTATACCGGGCAGGTTATAAAGACAAAGCCACAGGATGCAAGAGGAGGAGGAGTGATAGATATTATATCCTTGGCAATTAGAATTGCCATGTTAGAATGCAGCGATGATGAAATAAAGGGACCTGTTATTTTAGATGAGCCTGCAAAGCATGTTAGCGATGAATATATTGTACAGGTTTCTGAATTTCTAAAACAAGTTACATTGATGTTTAAAAGACAAGTAATAATGGTTACTCATAATAAGCATCTAAGAGAAATGGCAGATAAATGGTACAAAGTTGAAATGATTGATGGTATAAGTATAGTGAAAACTGATGAAATAGAAGCCTTGTAAAAGTTATTGGCTATTTTTCTATATTTAGCAAAAATTAAATATAGACATCTAAAATTAGTGTCCTAAAAGCATTTGATTCTTGACATAAAAATTAAAAAAGTTTAAAATGAAAAAGTATGCATGTGTAAGTTTTTTAACACATGCAATTTGACCATTGAAAACTGAATAAGGAGGTGTGTGCTATAAAATTTTTCATTGGATTAGGCATTGGTATAGTAATTGCAGTAATTGCTTCAATTATTGCTTCAGGAATAAGTTTTAAAAAAGGAATTGAGTTTAGGAGGAAAAAGGCAGAAGCTGAAATAGGCAGTGCTGAAGAAGAAGCAAAAAAGATTGTTAGTGAAGCAGAAAAAGTAGCGGAAGCTAAGAAAAGAGAAGTACTGCTTGAAGCTAAAGAAGAAGTTCATAAAAGCAGAGTTGAACTTGACAGAGAAATAAAAGATAGAAGGAACGATCTTCAAAGGCAAGAAAGGCGACTAGTTCAAAAAGAAGAAACCTTAGACAGAAAGATTGATATAATAGAGCAAAAGGAAGAGGTTTTGAATAAGAAGACTAAGGACATTCAAGAACTAGAAGAAAAGACTCTTGAGCTTCAAAGAAAGCAGATTGAAGAGTTGGAAAAGATATCAGGACTTTCAGTTGATGAGGCTAAAGATGTTCTTTTAAGAAATGTTGAAAGTGAAGTAAGACATGAAATGGCAATGCTTATTAAGGACATTGAAGTTAAGGCAAAAGACGAAGCTGATTCAAAGGCAAAAGAAATAATTGCTATGGCCATTCAAAAATGTTCTGCAGATCATGTTTCAGAAGTTACTGTTTCTGTTGTTCCATTACCAAATGATGAAATGAAGGGAAGAATAATAGGTAGGGAAGGTAGAAATATTAGAACTTTAGAAACACTGACAGGAATTGATCTTATCATTGATGACACGCCAGAGGCAGTTATATTGTCAGGATTTGATCCAATAAAGAGAGAAGTTGCAAGGATAGCCCTTGAAAAGCTTATTCTCGATGGTAGAATACATCCTGCAAGAATTGAAGAAATGGTAGAAAAGGCTAAGAAGGAAGTGGAAAATGCCATTAGGCAAGAAGGAGAAAATGCTACTTTCGAAACTGGTGTACACGGCTTGCATCCTGAATTAATTAGACTTTTAGGAAAGCTCAAGTATAGAACCAGTTACGGCCAGAATGTACTAAATCACTCTATAGAAGTAGCTCATTTAGCGGGAATAATGGCTGCTGAGCTTGGAGGAGACGTGAACATGGCAAAGAGAGCCGGATTACTTCATGATATAGGTAAAGCTGTGGATCATGAAGTTGAAGGTTCACATGTAACTATTGGAGCTGATTTAGCTAAGAAATATAAGGAAAGTGCAGATATAGTAAATGCTATTGCATCCCATCATGGTGATACAGATGCAACTACTATGATAGCAGTTTTAATACAAGCTGCTGATTCAATTTCTGCAGCAAGACCAGGTGCAAGAAGAGAAACATTGGAGTCTTATATCAAGCGGTTAGAGAAATTAGAAGAAATAGCTAATTCTTTTGACTCAGTTGATAAATGCTTTGCTATCCAAGCTGGTAGGGAAATACGAATAATGGTTAAGCCTGAAGAGGTTTCTGACCCAGACATTTCCTTAGTTGCTAGGGATATAGTGAAAAAAATAGAAAGTGAACTTGATTACCCAGGTCAAATAAAAGTAAATGTTATTAGGGAAACTAGGTTCATTGAGTATGCTAAGTAAATTGAATTGATTAAAAATTAGTATATTATAAAGTTTTAGGTGGAGATTTACTCCACCTAAAATTTTGAAAATAATTTATGTGAGAAATTCAAAAATTTAGGAATATCTAAAAATAAGTTATGGAGGAAATGTGGTTTAAACGTAGAAATGGAGGATGTACATTGAACATACTATTTATTGGAGATATTTTTGGAAATCCTGGTAGGAAAGTAACAAAAGAAATGATTAGAAGGCTAAAAAAAGACAGAGAGATAGATTTTTTCTTTGCAAATGGAGAAAATGCAGCAGGTGGGAGTGGAATTACCTATGTTGTTGCACAGGAATTATATAATGCTGGTATTGACGGTATAACACTAGGAAATCATACATGGTCTAAAAAAGAAATTGTAAATTTTATTTCCTCAGATAAATGTATAGTAAGACCAGCAAATTATCCAGAGGAGCTTCCAGGCTGTGGCTCTACAATAATAAAAGGTAAAGTAGGACTACTTAATCTTATGGGAAGAGTATATATGGATAGTTTAGATTGTCCTTTTAAAGCTGCAGAGAGAGAAATTGCTCATTTAAAAGAATTTGTTAAAGTTATTGTTGTAGATATGCATGCAGAGGCAACTTCAGAAAAATATGCCCTTGGATGGTTTTTAGACGGGAAGGTTAGTTGTGTTCTAGGTACCCATACCCATGTTCAAACTGCAGATGAAAAAATATTACCCTTTGGAACAGGATATATTACTGATGTTGGAATGACAGGACCTTATGAAGGGGTTATTGGTGTAAAAAAAGATACAATTATAAATAAATTTATAACACATATGCCGGTAAGGTTTGAAGTAGCACAAGGAAAAGTACAGTTTAGTGCTGTATATCTTGAAATTGATGATAATACGGGTAAAACCCTTAATATAGAGAGAATTTTTAAAGTTTTAGAAGTATAACATAGTAAAAAGAGGATTTTTAAAGTTTTTGTAGAATATTAATATATAGTGGCTAATTATGTACTTATCAAATTATGTACTCACTGTCAACAAGCTTTATAGATATACAGTATATGTATATCAAAAGAAGGGGGTAAGAAGAACCATGAGTATCTTAAAAGTTTCAGCAAAATCTAGTCCAAACTCTATCGCAGGAGCATTAACAGGATTCATTAAAGAAGAAGGATCAGCTGAGATCCAAGCAGTTGGAGCAGGAGCATTAAACCAAGCTATAAAAGCAATCGCCATAGCAAGAGGTTTTGTTGCCCCACTAGGAATTGAGTTAGTGTGCATTCCCGCTTTTACAGAAGTTGACATTGATGGACAGGAAAAAACCGCAATAAGGCTTATTGTTGAGCCGAGAAAGTAGTCAGACAGTTTTAATAATTAAAAGGTCAAATTTGGAAGCTTTTTATTAAAGTTTTCTAAATTTGACCTTTTTCTTATAGAAAAAAATAATAATTTGACTTGGGACTTTGGAAGATTGAAAAAATAGTCATTGACCTTGGGTAAATAATAAGTTAGATTAATAATTAGCAGAAAAAAGAGAAATGGTAAATTGGGGAAAGGATTGAATTTTTGTGAAAAAGAGAAGATTTATTTTTATAATTCCAATGGTTGTATGTGTTATTTTTATACTTTCAACTTCTATTATTTTTGCAGAAGAAATTGGAGAAATTATGCAAGATGAAGGGAAACTACCCAAACAAGTTAGAGGGGTGGTTTTAAAAGCAAATGAGATAGAAAATGAAGAAAAGGGATATTCTGGAGGAATCTTAGAAATAAAAACTCAGTTATTAGAAGTAAAAATACTTGAAGGTGCTCATAAAGGAGAAATCATAAAGGCTCAGAATTCTTTAAATAGTTTTAATGATGCATATAATATAACAATTTCTAAAGGACAAGAGGTTTTTGTATATATAAATGAAGGAATGGATGGTACTATAGAAAGTGCTTATGTTGCTGAAATAGTCAGAGACAAGTATATTTTATATTTGCTTATAGCTTTTATATTGGCAATGCTTGTGGTTGGCAGAATGAAAGGGTTTAAGGCGTTAATTTCTCTTGCCATCACTTTTGTTGCAGTTATTTATATTATGCTTCCCTTATTTTTAAAAGGATACAATCCTATAATTGTTTCTGTACCTATATGTGTAGGAGTGATTGTTATAACTCTTTTATTGGTAAGTGGTGTTAATAAAAAATCCTTTGCTGCTATTATAGGCACAGCAGGGGGAGTTATTATAGCTGGTGTAATTGCTATTTTGATGGGTTACGTTACAAACATGACGGGACTAGGAAGTGAAGAGGCTCAAATGCTTCAATTTACACCACTAGATATAAAACTTAATTTTAAAGGGCTTCTTTTTGCTGGCATTTTAATAGGTGCAATGGGGGCTATCATGGATGTGGGTATTTCAATAGCATCTTCTTTAACTGAGGTGGCAGCAGCAAGAGATGATATAAGTACAAAGGATTTAATAAAATCAGGTATGAATGTAGGACGAGACATATTAGGTTCTATGTCAAATACTTTGATTTTAGCATATACAAGTGCTTCAATTCCTCTTTTATTACTTACTATGGCATATAAAGTTTCATTTATTGAAATGATAAATTGGGAGGTTGTGGCAAGTGAAATAGTAAGAGCTTTATCAAGCAGTATTGGTTTAGTGATAACTGTGCCTCTTACAGCAGTTGCAGCAGCAACTCTTTTAAATAAAAAAAGTGTAGAAATTGATAAAGACAGAGGGTGTGGTGTTAATGATGGAAATTAAGGAAAAACTAAATAATTTAAAAGAAATTTTAAAAAAAATGGAAAGAGTAGCAGTAGCATTTTCAGGTGGAGTTGACAGCACTTTTTTGCTAAAGGTTGCACATGATGTATTAGGGGATGATGTTATTGCTATAACAGCCAGATCTTTGACTTTTCCCCAAAGGGAATACCAGGAAACTGTGGAGTTTACAAAGAAATATGGAATAAAACATATAACAATAGATTCTAATGAACTTGAAAAGGAAGAAGTTTACAATAACACCATTGACAGATGTTATTTTTGCAAGTATGAAACTTTTTTCAAAAATGTTTGAGGTGGCAAGACGTGAAAACATTAAATATCTTATAGAAGGTTCAAATGTTGATGATTTGTCAGATTATAGGCCAGGACTTAGAGCAATAGAAGAACTAAAGGTATTAAGTCCGTTAAAAATGTCGGGATTTAAAAAAGATGATATAAGAGAATTATCAAGGGAAATGAATTTACCAACATGGAATAAACCTTCTTTTGCGTGCCTTTCTTCAAGATTTCCATATGGTCAGAAAATTACAGCTGAAAAACTTAAAATGGTAGATGAGGCAGAGGAGTATTTATTAAATTTAGGTTTTAGACAGGTAAGAGTAAGGCATCATGGTGATATAGCACGAATTGAAGTGTCTCCAAATGAAAGATTAAAATTTTTAAA
>JGI24710J26742_10004408_pt1 | contig 11570 bp, 10 predicted proteins | sample BioPla2DNA2_FD_26742 | JGI IMG/M metagenome (IMG submission 26742) | reverse complement strand
TCCAAATGCTCCTCCCGGTTTGTAAATAATATCACTATAACAAAAACTATTTATACTTAAGCCAATATTTAGCGGTGGTAAAATTTGACCCGAAACAGGTATTATTACTCCTCCAAAATATCCATTGTAGGTGAGAGTTGAAGATGGATTTAGTCTTACACTATTAGGAACGCTGTGCAAATAATACATTCCCATATTTTCTTGCGCTTTAACCTGTAAAGCCACAAAGAAAAAAATCAATAAAAAGACATTTCCTAATATTTTTATTTTGTATTTACTCATTTCCATTACTTTTTTATAAATGCTCTTCGATTTCTACTTCAGCTTTAGCCGTAACTTTGACATCTACACCATAGTGACGATAATACAAAACACTCTCTTGGGGTTGCGTATTTGATGAAGGTAACGTGGTGTTGTAAAATGCTCTAAGTATCATATATTTAGAACCTTTCCACTTATCAAATCTATCTTTAGTAACCTCAATAACTGTTGTTTTTTTAGTTTTACCAGTAACTACACCATTCATAACTATACCTGACTCTATTATTACTTGTTCCTCAGGGGTTCCGAAAATTGAGTCTTTATAGGTATAATTTACATCGGTAAGTATTCCTTGAAGTCTGATATCATGAGGAAAACCATTTGTAATATCAAGTGTAACTTGAATTTTTTTAAAATAATTAAAAATAGTTGTGTCTGAACCAGTATCAAAATCGACTGTATCGACAAAACATATATTAGGTGTTCTTCCCCAGAAAGGTACGTCGAGCTGCGACACAACAGAGATTTTACTATTTTTACTCATAAAGTTGCGCTGTGTTCCTGATTCTGTGGGATTCAAATTAATTTTTGCAACATATTCTATACTACTTGGCAAATCATATAAAAGTTGAGGAAGATTGGTTAGCTCTCCGAAAACCTCTACCGTATCAGTGGATTCCACTAAAGAATATGGGTATGAATTCACCGGTAGTACTAAATACTCTGGGTTTACGTCGAAAAATGGCACATTACCTGTAAGGGGATCTACTCTACCTAATCTTTTATTATGTACATTGACATAATCGAATCCATATTTAGTGGGTATTCCAAAGGAATTGGAAATAATAAAACGAATTACTGGCGCTTCTACATAAAAGGCTCCTGATGTAATTTCGTTTGTAAAACCGAGATCTATTTTTGATGGTCCTAATTCATTTTCAAATGGACCTACATATCCAAAAAGCCAACTATATTCATTGTCATTAAAATCAATCTGTATGTCAATTTTATGTTCCGGATTAAAAGGCTGTGAGCCTTCATTTCTTAAGGCAAGGGTGTAATTAATAAACAGTGAGTTAACTCCACTATGTGCTTTAGTCAAATCTAAAACATATCCCTCTAAATCGGTAAATGTATGATCATAACTGTATGAGTTGCCTTGTGGTTCGATATAAATCATCCTAACATATGAATTGCCGTTCTTTCTTAATTCGGGAAATGTCATGATTAGTTGTCCTCTGTTAGGCATATTAGAGTTTACTCTTATACGAAGTTTATTACTATCAAAAACCATACTGTCTAATAATTGACCTAAAACAACTCCAAATGGATATTCCGTTTCGTGTTTTGTCATTACAACAGTGGTAGGGGCAAAACCTCCTGCACTATCATAATCAGTCTTATTAAACTGCATAGTAAAAGTCTGATTCATTAGAGTTATTAGATCTTCAGCCGTTTGCGACATCATTGTGTCCTGAAGCCGTATAATAACCAAATTAGAGTCATTCGGCACCAAATGATTGTCAGCAACAGAGTCGGCTATTTTCGCAATGTCTTCTACTGTCATTGAGCCATATGCAATAGGAAAAATCCAACTGGATTGTAGTTGTACTTTTGTTGACAACTTGTCAAGTTCAAAGTTATCGCCTATACATGAGGGGAAAACAACTAGCATGACCATCATTACAGGCACTATTATTTTTTTTACTATACTGTTCATATCTTTATAATTTTACCAGTTAAAGATTATATTATGGAACTAACATGATAGTTTGCAACGTTTTTCAAATTTTGTCTGCATGTTTTGTTTCATAGTAATATTTTATTCTGTTTTATTATTTTTTCAAGATTTTAAATTCAACACGCCTATTTAACTGACGTCCTTCCTCTGTTGTGTTTGGAGCAATAGGTTCATTAAATCCATATCCTTTGTATGTAAGTCTCGATGTTGGGATTCCTTGATTTATCAGATAATCGACAACAGCTTTTGCACGTCCTTCTGATATTCTAATATTGCTTGCTTCTGAACCTATATTGTCTGTATGTCCCGATATCTCAATCACCAAGGATTTATATGTGTTCATCATAACCACTACCCTCTCTAATTCAGGATATGAGCTTGGATGTAAAACTGTTTTTCCAAATTCAAAGAAAATATTATTTAAAACTACTTTCGAACCAGCTTCTAATTTATTTAACATTATGTTTTTTGTAATTTCCTGATAATTAGTAGCAGCTGGTATATTAAAGTTTTCCGAATGGTGCAAATAATCAGTTGCCTTAACCATCATAGCATAGTTCCTTCCCGAAGGCAGAGTAATCATATATTCGCCTGTTTCTGGATTCCCCTCTACGGTTTGTACTATTTCGTTTTTCTCGTTGTCGACAACCTCAATAGTTGCTCCAATAGGACGTTCTGTGAATGAGTCGCTAATAACGCCTTTTACAATTGTAAGACGAATTGTTTTAATTTCAACTGTTTTTTCAATTACAGTTTCAGTTATTGGGTTGGCTAATGAAGCTAACAACATATCCTCTGAATTCTGAATTAACGGCTTTTCAGGTCCTAAGAAGGTAATCATATAAATATCCCAATCGCCATTACTACTATCCTGACCTTGTGAAGCATAATAACCAAAACGTTGATTCGCAGTTATTGAGAAAAACATATCATCATCGGGCGTATTTATGGGATGACCAAGATTCTGCGGAACTCCCCATGTTCCATCTCGTTCAATTTCGCACTTAAAAATATCAAAACCTCCCATTGATGTATGCCCATTCGAACTAAAATAAAGAGTTTGTCCATCGGGGCTTATAAAAACTGCTTCTTCATCATAGGGGGAATTAACTAGATTCCCGAGATTCAATGGTTTCCCCCAATTTTTTTTGATATCAGTTCTGCGTGATTCGTAAATATCACTACCACCTTTTGAAGTTTCAGGGTTGTTAGATGTAAGCCACATTGTTTTACCATCAAAATGCATCGATGCAGATGTTTCTCTGTGTTTTGAATTTATTTTCCCAAACGAGCGCTTAGATGGCTTACTCCATCTTGCTTTGCTTTTTGTTTTTGTTATAGATAAATCTCCATTTCTGTCTTTGCCGTCAAACAAGATTAATTCTTGACCACTCGGAGATATTCCTACTACAGCATTATTTGCTTTCGAATTAACGGGCTTAGGAAGCTGTTCAGGCTCGGTCCAAACTCCTTTTTCTTTTGTGGTTTTGTATATCTTCTCGTAATAATTTTGTGTTGACTTATATTTCGGTGTTTTTTTCTTACCCACAATAGGTCGTTGTGATGTAAAATAAAGAGTCCTGCCATCAATTGAGACAACTGGCGAATACTCTGAAAACGCTGTATTTACATTATCACCAATATTATCAATGAAAACTCGCTGAGGCTCTTTAACATATTTTTCTCCATACTCTGTTTCTTGCACGTATTTTTGGATTACCGGTGTTAGTCGTAGTAGTTCCTTTGTATCCAATGTAGCCCTGTATTTTAAGTAATATTCGCGGGCTTTCTCAAACTTATAGTTCAAATGATATCCCCTTGCCAGTTTAAATAAAATGTCTTTTGCAATATTGGGATTTTGCTTATGTGCAATCTCAAAATGTTGCAGACATCTCTTTTTATTGGTTGAGGCCAAATAACTACTCCCTAAATAATAATTTAAGGCTGCGTTGTTCGGATCAAATTCATAGGCAGCATTAAAATATTTTGCTGCTTCACGGTAATCGCCTACTTTGCCTTTTTTATAGTGTTTCAGTCCTTTCTTTGCATTTTTCTTAGCCTGTTTATAATTGGCAGGGACTTCGAAATCTGCTGAATTAATTTTTAATTTAACTTTCTGTGCTACAGCATCTTGCGACAAGGCAAATGACAATACTATAGTTATTATGAATATTATATTTCTGTACAAATTTGTCATAACTGTGGAAAAATTTATTCGGTTTCACAAAAAATCACGAAGCTTTTCGCTTGAATTTGTCCTAAGTTAATTGCCTGTTTCCAATCAAGACATGCTCCTCTAACATCACGTATCATTTCGCGTGCATTGCCGCGGTTTAAATACGCTTCTCCATAATCAGGATTTAACTCAATGGCTTTTGACAGGGCAACAATTGCTTCATTATATCTTTCTAATTTGATCAGAGATGTTCCCAAGTTATTGTACGCAAATGGATAATCGTCTCGAAGTTCAATTACATGCTCAAAATCTTCAACTGCACCTTCGTAATCGGCTAAGTTAAATCGGGCACAACCTCTATTATTCCACACAAGTGGAAGAGTCGAATCCATTTTTATTGCCAAGTTGTACTCTTCAAGTGCACCTTGATTATCGCCCTGACGACGCTTTGCACTTCCAAGATTACTATAAGCTAATGCTAAATGGGGATCAAGAGCAATGGCTTTGTTGTAATCTTCAATAGCCCCCAAATAGTTTTCTAACATGCGCTTTGCGCTTGCTCTATCGTTCCATGCATAAGCAAAATCTTCTTTACGATTAATACTTAAAGTAAAATCAGCTACAGCTGCGTCATAATTCTTTCTAAGAAACTCTATTACACCTCTGTAATAATAAGCCCTATAATCTTCAAACTTATTGTTTATAGCACTTGTATAATCTGAATATGCTGAATCCTGATTATTTAGCTGTTCATATGACCTAGCCCTGTTAAAATATGCTACCCCAAGAGTATTTGTAATTTCAATAGCTTTAGAGAAATCGGCAACTGCATTTCCATAATCTTTTAACTGCATATATGTACTCCCACGATTTAAATATGCTTTTGCAAAATTTCCATCATAAGATATCGATTTTCCAAAGCTTTCGAGAGCCTTTTCGTACTCTCCATTGCCAAACTGCGTTACACCAAGATTATAAGCCAATTCGGCTTCTTGGTTCTCGGCAGCGACTAATGTAGGATCGTCAAAAATCTGATTATCAAACTCTTGACTAAAGAGCCTTATACCGACAAAAAATGTTGAAATTAATAAAAACGTGATTTTTAATCTCATTTTGATTGATATGTTAAATGGTTTGTAATGCAAATATAATGTATTTATACATTAAAGTAAGCGTAAAATTGATGAATGGTAGATTTGAGGCGTCAAAATGCAACATCATTTATTAAAAATGAGTTTTTTCCTTAGATGTTGCGTTTTAAATATACTTTTGTCATAGGAATAAAACAATTTTTGCTTATTGTTGTAACGAAAAATTATATAATTTTGTAATTATATAAATCTGTTTTTTATGAAGAAAATTCTTTTATCATTTTTGGTTTTGAGCGTAGGGGTGAGTTCTTACGCACAAAGAAACTGTTCTATTCATCTATCTGTTGATGGACTTGGCGTTGGAGCCATTGATGGAACGAAAGAAAACCTTTGGGACATACGGCAAACTTTCGACAGCCATTCTAGTTACGAAAGTGATTATCTGACAAGTAAATCATTAATAAAATACTTGAGCATTAAGCCAGAGTTTAGATTTTCCGACAAGCTTAGTCTTTATACTGGACTACAGTACACTTATATGAGAAACTGTTTTTTAGGTGAATATGAAAACGGCTTTTTCTATGTTCGCTCTAATCAAAACGCTGAATACGAAACAAACTTATTTCGCTTAAAGAATATCGAAGAAACAGCTGGCTACCTATCTATCCCTATTGAGGTAAAATATACACCTTTGCGCTTTCAAGGTTTTAACTTCTACGGCAGATTAGGGTTAGACTTTGGAGTGAATGTCCACTCAAAAAGAAGTGCCGAGTTTTTTCAAGCCGAGATGCAACAATACGAAGCCGACGTACTTAATATAGTACCATTTTCTCCTAATAAGCTTTTGGTTACAACATACGTGGGCATTGGCATGGGTTATAAATTTACTAATGGTGTTACTTTAAGTGCAGATATGCCTACTGTAAAAAGGATTTTAACCAAGAAGCACTCATCTATTATTAAAGTTGACTTTCTTACTGGCATACAACTATCACTTAGTATTCCGTTAATAAACAAAGAATCAAAAGAATAAAACATTAATAACTACAAACGTATGAAAACATATATTCATCTTACATTAATCGTAATCTTATCTTTTCTCCTTTTTGGATGCTATAATGAAAAGGATTTTGAACTTAACCAAAGCGTTTTTATCGAAGATTCGCTCTATCCCGAACTTCCAATATACTCCGAATGGGGTTACAACACTTTCGGGGTTTATATTGACAGAAAGCCTTTTGTCTCTCGTGAATACATAACGCCTGTAAAGGTCATTGTAAAGTCCGACACACTACATTTTAACTTAAATGGTACATTTAATGGCAAACAAACCTCTCTAAAATTTAGTATTAAAGGTTATTCCCCAAACAATCATGATGAGCTTTCAGTGTTGAACGATGTACGTATAAACCTGAGCGGAGAAAACGTAGAGACCTATTTTACAAATGGCGACACAACGTACCATCTCGACATTCTTGACGGTGAAATTCATTTTAAGAAATTTCAAAAACTCATGGTTGATAAAGAATTTATGAAATCGATACTTTCCGGCACCTTTAAGTTTAGGACGGTCCTAAACAACGAACCAACAGCATTTGCTAACGGTCGGTTTGACTTAGGCATTGGATATGATAATTTCTTCAAATTCAATAATTAGTGAAGATAATAAAACAGGTAATAGGTGCAAGGTAAAACATAACAACTCATTAGACACAAAACAGCCAATGAGTTGAAAATAAAGATATTATAAGCATATTGCATTATAGTATCTTTTATGTATTATGCGCCAAATTTAAAAAATATTTCTACCTTAATATTATAATTGCCTTTTTTGCGATACGTCATTATTTCATCTGTTAAAAGATTTTGTTACCTTTGTAGATATTGTAAAACACATAGTTTATGAACTAATGTGGAAATTTGATGTGACGTTAAATTAAAAATTATAATAATCATGAAAACTACAAGAATTTTTATTTTTACACTGTTAGTGGGACTATTTCTACTCTTTGCAAATGGTTGTGAAAAAGTTGAAGGAGACGGAATAAACGGCAATAACATGAGCATACCCACATTATCAACAACGGAAATTACCAACATTACTCAAACCTCTGCAAATAGCGGTGGTAGCATTACTTCAGATGGTGGATCAGATGTAACAGCTCGTGGAGTGTGTTGGAGCACAAATCAAACTCCAACAATATCAGACAACATTACCACAGATGGAACAGGAGTAGGTATGTTTTCTAGTATATTAACTGATTTGTCGCCCAATACAACATACTACGTACGAGCATACGCAACAAATAGCAAGGGTACAGGTTATGGCAATACCTTAACTTTTACTACACAAGAACAAGATGAGAACAGTTTTACGGATCCCCGCGATGGTAACGTTTATAAATTCGTAACCATTGGTGAACAGATTTGGATGGCAGAGAACTTAAAATATTTACCAAATGTAGTTGGTCCTGAGACATGGTCAGAAACAGAGCCATATTATTATGTTTATGACTATGAAGGCACAGATGTAACAGCAGCCAAAGTAACAGCCAATTATAACACCTACGGTGTATTGTATAATTGGATAGCAGCAGTCGACGGAACGACAGGTAGCGAAACTAATCCAAGCGGAATTCAAGGTATTTGTCCCGCAGGTTGGCACTTGCCAAGTGATGCAGAGTGGACGCAATTAATCGATTATCTAGGTGGAGATTGGATCGCCGGCGATAAGCTTAAAGAGGCAGGGACTACTCACTGGGAAAGTCCAAACGAAGGTGCAACCAATGAATCTGGCTTTACAGCCCTGCCAGGTGGGTACTATGTAAACGGATTCGGTGCTATTGGAAGATTCGGTAATTGGTGGAGTGCTACAGAAGATCCTACTACGAATTCTGCATGGTACCGTGACATGCGCTGCTTCGAAAGCTCAGTCTATAGGAGCAATGTCGATAGAAGCTGGGGAATGTCTGTTCGTTGTATAAAGGATTAAAATCTATTAAAAGGAGAAAGAGAAAAGTAACAAGATAAAATTTAAACAATCAAGGCACAATATCCATTCATAAGCTTATTAAAAAATAGATTTCACCTATCACGCGCTTAGCGTTGTGATAACAAAAAAACGATTAGCGATTTTTTCCTCGCTAATCGTTTTTTATATATTGGTAAAGAGATTAAAATGCTCTACACCTATAGTGCCGCACTCATTACAACCACCTCTTTACTTACCTTCCCTATCAAACCTTGTAATACTGTGCCTGGTCCTACTTCGGTAAACTCTGTCATACCATCAGCAAGCATATTTTTAGAAATCTGCGTCCAACGTACAGGCGAAGTTAGTTGAGCAATTAAATTCTTTTTGATTGTTTCTGGCTCAATGTGCGGTTTTGCATCAACGTTTTGATATACAGGTGCAATAGGCTTATTGAATACCGTATTGTTGATAGCCTCGGCTAGTTCAACTCGTGCCGGCTCCATCAATGGGCTGTGGAACGCTCCTCCAACTTTCAAAGGAAGTGCTCGCTTAGCTCCTGCTTCTTTTAGTTTTTCGCATGCAATTTCAATTCCTTTTATAGAACCTGAAATAACTAACTGCCCGGGACAGTTGTAGTTGGCAGGAACAACAATCTCGTCAATTTTTTGACAAACCTCTTCTACGATGCTGTCGTCAAGTCCTAAGATAGCCGCCATGGTTGAAGGCTCTTTTTCACAAGCCTTTTGCATTGCCAAAGCTCTTTTGTAAACTAACTTTAATCCGTCAGCAAACGAAAGTGCATTAACTGTCGTAAGTGCAGAAAACTCGCCTAAAGAGTGACCAGCAACCATATCCGGATTAAATTTATTGCCTAATGCTTTCGCTAATATTACAGAATGTAGAAAAATAGCTGGTTGTGTTACCTTTGTTTGACGCAAATCCTCTTCGGTACCTGCAAACATCAAATCAGTAATTCTGAATCCCAATATCTCATTGGCTTGTTCAAACAAATCTTTGGCAATTGGCAAATTATCGTAAAGATCTTTGCCCATACCTACAAATTGTGCTCCCTGACCGGGAAATCCGTATGCTTTCATATGTTTATAATTTTAATTACATGAAGTATAAATACCTTAATATCACGCCTTTGTGTAAAACAATACCGGTATATACACTTCAAAAGTTGATTAAATTTCTGTTTATTTCAAGACAAAAATACAATTTTATTAGCTTTTTAGCGCAATTACAAATAAGTTATAAAACAGATAGGCAAAATATTATAAACTTAGATTTAAAGAATCAACTTGAATTAACCACTAATAACCTATTTCTATCACTAAAAAGTGCTTTAAATAAATCTTTTTTAACAGCAAAGCATCATTTTACCAAAAAAATATATACTTTAGCGCAAAATCGCCACTAATAACATGGTCAATACTCTCTAACACTAAAACATAAGATATGAAGGTTACTGCAAATTTTGATGGAGGAAACATTGAGGTAATAAAAGCCGAAACCCCTGAAAACATAGAGCTTGCTATCAGGCGAGACACTAAAAGTACATTTATGCAATGGTTCTATTTTCGTTTAGAGGGTGCACAAGGCTTCCCATGTAAAATATCAATTGTTAACGCCTCAGAAGTTAGCTATCCAGAAGGATGGACGGGCTACCGTGCAGTTGCTTCATACGACCTAAAAACATGGTTCAGAGTTCCTACATCTTTTGATGGGAAGGAACTACATATAACACATATGCCCGAATACAACTCGGTTTATTATGCATATTTTGCACCATATTCGCACCAACGACATCTTGAGATGATCCATAAAGCCCAAACAAGCAAGCAGATGGTTCTTGAAAACCTGGGGCAAACCGTAGAGGGTCGCAATATCGATTTACTTGTGGCGGGCGAAATTGCCGATAGCAAACCAAAAATTTGGATTATTGGTCGCCAACACCCTGGCGAACCCATGGCTGAATGGTTTATGGAGGGGCTAATTGAAAGACTTTGTAATACAAACGATCCTGTTTCACGCACACTTTTGGACCAAGCTATTTTTTATCTGATTCCAAATATCAACCCCGATGGCTCAATACATGGTAATTTGCGAACCAACGCAGCCGGACATAACTTAAACCGCGCCTGGCAAAATCCCGACCCCATAGAAACACCCGAAGTATATTACGTTCGTCAACGTATGATAGATACAGGTGTTGATATGTGTTTAGATATCCACGGTGATGAGGCTCTTCCCTACTGTTTTGCAACATCAAACGCTGGAATCCCCTCGTTTAGCAAACGTTTAGGCATGTTGGAAAAAGAGTTTACCGATATTTGGAAAAAAACAAGTCCTGATTTTCAAACCGATAGAGGTTACGAAATAGATAAACCAGGGAAGGCAAAAATGGACATTTGTAGCAAATGGGTTGGCGAGAATTTCGACTGCCTATCATTGACAATTGAAATGCCATTTAAAGATAACAACAACCTACCCGATTCGACATACGGCTGGAGCCCCGAAAGAAGCAAATGCCTTGGAGCATCAGTCCTTAATGTAATATTGCAAATGGTTGATATATTGGTTTAATTCATTAATAACAAATGCTTAGCACAGAAACTATAAAACGCAGGTTACGCGATAAAAAGGTGGGTATCGCAGGTAGTGGAGGATTAGGCTCAAACTGTGCTATGGCTTTAGCTCGTGCAGGTATTGGCCACTTAGTTTTAACCGATTTCGATGTTGTAGTAGAATCAAACCTTGAAGTTCAATACTATTTTAAGGATCAAATTGGACATAAAAAAGTGCTTGCATTAGCCGAAAATATTAAAAAAGTAAATCCACTAATTAAAACCGAAACACACGACATTAAGTTAGACGAGAATTCGATTGTAACCATATTCCGTAATTGCGATGTTATTGTCGAAGCATTTAGTTTAGTTGAAAACAAACAGATGCTTGTCGAAACGGTATTATTAAATTTTCCTGAAAAGTTTTTAATAATGAGTTCAGGGTTCGCAGGTTGGGGTAATAGCGATAGAATTTCACAAGCTTCATATGAGAAATTGATTATTTGTGGTGATTTCATGACTGGAGCAAAAGAAACTCTACCGCCTTTAGCACCAAGGATTGGAATTGTTTCGAATATGCAAGCAAATGCAGTACTTGAAATTTTACTTAATAAAAAACTATAGTTTATCAACTATTTGCAATAAGATAAACTTATATTTGATCGTATTTTTCAAATAAGAACACTATAACAATACGTGTAAATTAATAATCATGAAGGGTCTGAAAAACTTTTACTTTAAGAGGTTACATAACAAA
>JGI24710J26742_10004405_pt1 | contig 11574 bp, 15 predicted proteins | sample BioPla2DNA2_FD_26742 | JGI IMG/M metagenome (IMG submission 26742) | reverse complement strand
GGGAGCGTTCCACTATTCTCCCCATGTTCCTTGTAACTTATCAACCATATCAGTTCATTATAAAAAACTTAGATTTTTGTCTTGACAACTGAGCCATTATACTTCCTCCATAACCTGTTCGAAACCTTTATCTTTGATTTGTGCAATTAATGCCTGTCTCTGTTTCTTTTCTATATCTGTCAGAAGTTTTCCATTGATGCTGTCAGCTCCAGCATCAACAATATTCTCTTCTGTAATTCCATATTGCAAAGCCTTTTGGGCAACACGAGCAATTAACTCATTTCTTGCCCAGACAGCATATTTTTTGATTGCATTTTTATCCATGGCAGTCTCCTTAATTTATCTTTATTCCATCACAATTGGAAAGCATCTGTACCATCTGTGCACGTACTTTTTCCAAGTAATCATCCACTTCTGCTTCTGTTTTCAGTGTCTTTGCCGGGAACATTGCCTGACGTGGAATAGCCTTAACAATTTCTTTCTTAGGTGCAGGTTTCGCTGGCTCCTCCCCTTCTCTAACCATGGAAGGTTTCGGGGTCGGTGGCGTATATACCACTGGCTTCAATGCCGTTTCTATACGCTCTAAGGTATCATCCTTGTACTGCCACATTGGCGGCTCAAAACCATCCAACAGCGCAAGACTTGTTGTTTCTGCTATTTTTTCTTTACGCTGTGAATAATAAGCATCTGAAGTCTCCACAAACTGTTTTGTTTTGGATTCCTGTCCTGCCACAGTATGAATTGCTTCCATACACTGACGTACAATTTCCAGAGTATATACTCTCTTTTCCTCTAACATCTTGTCATGTGCTTCTTTTACAGTTGCCATCAAAGCATTTAGTTCCGGAATACGTTTATAATTATACTTCATTCCCTGCTGAACAATCGTAATCAAACGTATTGTATTCAACGCTGCATGTGCCTCTTCATGATTTGCAATATAATCAAGATCATTTCTAAGATCCGACTCAAATTTCACTGCCGCATCAAATAAAGAAACCTGTGTTTTAAAGAAGCTTTCCACGTTTGCCATCGCATCCTTATTGTCATATAAGCTATCCTGTTTTTTGATAACACAATCAATCAGCGCAATATTATCCTTCTGCTGTGAAAGTACCTCATTCATCAACGAGATAGCCGTCTGTACCAAAAGGCGATCTGGATATTTATGAGTATTGTAACAAGCATCCAACTCTTCATAGTGTGATTTCTGTGCTGAAAACTTATCCACAATGAATTTGATAAGTCCATCTTCATCATCCGGAACATCCATTACATCAAAGTAATCACGAAGGAATTCTTTCGCTTCTTTCATCTTTGTTGCAGATACTACCATACGCTTACTAATAGCTGTTTTGCCTATCTCACTCTTCTTACGAAGCATATCCGGTAATTTAGCATTATCCGGCTGTATTGTCACACCTGCATATTTAATCGTAACCTTCTGATTATAAATAAGTCTTGCTGCTACTGCTGCAATATCGATTTCTTTCCAACCATATGGGATACCACTATAACGGCTCTGAATATCTGCCATTGAAGTAGGAAGATTCTTTGCCGCCTGCATCTCCAGGTACTCTTCCATCTTAGCTGCTGCATCACGATTTGGTTCCATTCCCGGTAATGCTTGCTCTGAACCATTTAGTACAGCAATAATGTCTGCATCTGATTCTGCATTCTTTGTAATCAAAGATAATTCACTATAAACATGCGAAACAAGATATCCCAAAGCTTGCTCGATTTTGCTCTTGGCATCTCCACCTTTAATTTCAATGTGCTCTCCATCTACATAAAACTGAGCTTCTTCAATAGCTTTCTTTAAATCATCTTCAGCTGTTAATTCATACTTGCCGGCTTCGTCCTGCTGTCCGCGGATAATTTCCTGCACAGATTTTGCAAGCTGACTAACATTACGTTGTTTTACATATTTACGAATCTTCATAGCATTTTCTAATGCTTCATAATAAGGAGTATCTGAAAGCACAACAATAGCTTCCTTACCCTGTGATTCTGTCATTAAGCGAAGTTCTGTTTTCTCGGTCGCATCAGTAGCTACCGTTAAGAAACGCAGACGCATTCCACCCGTAAGTGCACCAACAGTAATGCCATCAACCATCTGATCAAAAGCAAAGTCATATTTTCCATATCTATATTTTTTTGTTGTGAAAATAGCACCAAAAATCATCTGTGCAATACGCTCAACAATCGATGCCGTATCCACAGGTGTATTCTTAATTTCACGCTGAACATCCTGCTCTTCATCTGTCAGGAAATTATAAGTATCACCGGTTCTGCCAATGTAATTCTGGCTCATTAATCTATCCAAAGAATTACGGATTGCTTCACGCATAGTAATCTTATCAAGGCGAATATCGTCCGCCATCAGAATTACAATATTATCAATATTTGCCGGAATATCATCCACATAACGAATGAGGTAAAGAAGCTTCAATACATCAACATCCTGTGCTTCAATACCATTGCCGTCAGCTGCCGCACGAGCGCAACGCTCTATTACACGACGAATCGATCCATCCAAAAATGTATGCACAGTATCATAAAAAAGATAGAATGGTGCCAGGGCATACTCATCCTTCTCCTTAATCTTCTGTGCTGCCTCTTGGAAACCGGAAAGCATAGAACGCTCTCCACCGGATAAATGTTTACCAGAATTACCATGCTTACGAATTTCGGCAAACACCTTCTGCATAATAATGAACTGATATGGTACAAATGGGAAGTTCTTTGCAAACTCATCTGCGCTACCATATCCCTTAATATCCATAATTGCATCTGAAAAGCTAAATAAATTACGGAGAACAGAATCATTCTGATCATATACTTTCTCCAGTTCAGATGCTGATTCTGCCTTCTTACATAAAATACGCTTCTGAATAACTTCATCCGCTGACGAAGAAGATAAAGAAAGTCTAGTCTTAAAACGTGCCTGAATTCGTGAAAACTCATTCTCACGCGCCTTAATAATTTCATCAATAGCTTCCTGTCCGGTACAAATTACCCATATACGGCCTTCACATTCACTGCCGATTTTTTCCACTAATGACTGTAAGTTAATGAGCAAATCAGTGTCTCCACCAACATACTGGCCCACTTCGTCAATCATAAATAACAAACGGAAGTCTGCCGGCTTTGTGTCCATATATTCCTTCATTTCGGAAACAAGCTGTGCAATACTCATTTCAACAGTCTCAGTACCGTCAAACCAATTGCGAGCCGCTGTTTCGCTCATACCAAGAACTTCCATCAATGTCTCAACAACATCATCTTCAAAGAAGGCAAAAGCATCTCTGGATTCAACCCAGCTCTGACCATTCTTTTCTTCAAATATTCTACGGAATTCTTCTGTTTTATTCTGCTTTGCAACAAACTGCTCCAACTTAGCAACCTTAAGATTTTCACCATAAAATCCCAAATAGTTATAGAACATTTTGCGAACACACGCAGTACCGCCGTCTTATCCTTATTGATAGAACCTTCAATATCAATATTAAACAAAATGGTGTCTGTATTCCCTTTTGTCGCATTATCAATCATCATAAAAGTCGCAGGGTCATCATCAAACTTTTTACGGAAACGCTCTACCGTTTTTGTACCCTGTACTTCTTCGTTTGCAAGAATATAAGAAAGCATCTTCAGGAAATGGGATTTACCACTTCCAAAGAAACCGGAAATCCACACACCAATATCCGCTGTTTTTTCATGAAAAGAATCACCATAATTATTGAAAAATGTAATAAAATGTTTTTTCAACTCTTTTGTGATTACATATTCTTCAATTTCCTGCACCAATACACCATCTGCATTCTGATCAACTTTTACAACACCATTAATCTTACGATTGATGTTCTCTTGAAACATCTGTTCAATTCTCATAGCAGCATTCCTCCTAAATCACATTAAAAGCCCTATAATATGAATTTGGCTTTAATTTATCAAATAATCTTACGTGGTTTCCATCAAACGTTCCCGGATACATAACCAAGATTGGTACATCCGGAAAATGTGGTTGCAATGCATCCAATAGAGCATGAATTCTCATGAATGGGAATACCTCCCCTACACCGGTAAGTAATAACACATCCCCCGGCTCATGTGGCTCATATTGCATTTTCTTTATAAACATCTCATCCGTTGCAATGGAATGCATCTGGCTGAGAATATAATCTTTTCCTTTTCGTTCTTCCATTCGTGGAATACTGGCTGTAATCCTCTTTTCATCACAAATTGAAAGGAACACCTCATATAAATTGTATATTTTCAAATGGCATACCAAAGTCTGGTCAACCGAAATCTTCTCCACAAAATGTCTCACAGCCATTTCATCTTTAGGATCGTAACAAAACAAACGAATATTTACTTCATTACTTAGCCCCTTGCCTTCCAAAAACTCCGGCTCCTGTATTAATGCTCGAACCTTGTCCAAACGTTCTTTAATATCGCTCACTGGTTAATCCTCCTCTATGCAAAACAGTTAAATGCCATTAATGCCCGATAGTCATCATTACTTCTCATGACATTTTCTAATACCGGATTCAGCCATACCGGATTAATATGATCTGCCTTGATATTATCCAAATACTCATTCTCCACCAGCACTTTAATCAGAACTTGTCGGATTTTATTAACTGTAGCTTCACTCCATCCTGCCACATAATCATCCTGCTCCTGTAACTGCATAAAGAATACATTTACATCCATCTTGCTAAATGAAAAATTTTGGAGTCGATACTTTTCACCAATTACCGTTATCATGAAATCCCATACCAAACGATACTGCTTCATCATGGCATATAGGCAAATCTGCTTTGCCACATCTGTCGGCTGCGTTGCTATTGCTGTTATAAGACTCACATCTTCCATACTCTTTAATCGTGCAATACAAGTCTTTGCCATTTGTCGGATGGATTTCTCTGTGGGATACTGAAAAAGATTGTCCTCTATAATTTGTTCAATTACTTTATTATCATCTAATCCTTCTTCCATCAGCTTCGCTGTGGTTCTCGTTTCATAAAACAGAAACTGTTCGCGGGTAATCTGCCCGGAACCCTTGTATGGACTTTCGTTTTGATTTATAGCCATAAGGCACCTCATTTCATTTTATATTCTGTGTCGGCGGCATATTTAACAGCCACCTTCATTCTCTCACACTTACTGTCCCTTTTTCCGGACTCTACGTGGATCTTCCGGTTTTTTTGCGCGCTCCGGTATTAACCACGTTTTTCCCTTCATTGTGGCTCCATCAACTCTCCCTTGGCTACAAAGGAGTGCTATCCTTCTCGATGAAATTCCCCATACTTTTGCCATCTCTGTAGTAGTTAAAAAGTTCATGTGATTACCTCGTTATTTCTCCATATCAATAAAAATATAACACCTATTATATTATATTCATTTATCTGAATATTTTCAACATAAAAACACCCAAAAGAGCACTTATTTTCAAGTCCACTTTCGGGTCATATTTTTTACTGCATTTTTTATGGTATCGGAGTAGTCAAAACCGTAGTATTTCCTTATTTCTCTGCCGTATTTTGCCGTACTCTGCCCAATACTGGGCAATCTTACTTCTTATCAAATTGCAATGCCGTGGCAGATGAATAGTACTTTAATCATAAATTTCTCCTATCCTAGGATGCCAAGATATGCCCATTTTGCTAGGTTTTATCGCATTTTTCAGCATTTATACTTCGCTATTCATTTACTACACTTTTTGTCATAAAGTGGCATATCATTGCACACTTTTTCCTTGTGTAGTAGTAAAAACGTAGTCAAACTAGGGGTTCATACTACTCCGATTTTCCCCTAAAGGGGGTTCACTTTTGCCAAACTTCCTATAGGGGGTTCATCGTTATAAAATGAATCCACATTGATTGAATTATATCATAGTAATTGCTGCTTTTCCATCAAAAAGGCAGCCGGCTGGAATAAGCCAATCGACTGCTTGTGTTTGACGAAAAACAAGTTGATAATTCAAACTAAAAATTCCCAATACTGGGATTATACTGTTAAGGAAAACTTCTTTTTCCAAAACTGACAATTTTGTGCATATCTTATAATCGTCTGCTCGACATATGATTTGTATACTCCCCTTTTGGGTGATACTACCTCTTTATTCCACTTGTCAGCAAGTTTAGCTATAACACTATCAGAAATAGATAGTTTAGGTAAATTAATACTATTGTACCTTCCAACCATACGGCTAAATCGATTTTGCCAGTGCATAGCTACCAAAGGCTCTCCCACCCTATCAAGACATAAGAATCCCGTATATCCATCTATCATCTTTTCACATTTTACTTTTGGTCTGTCTTCAATAATTCTCTCAAAACACTCTTTTACATCTTCTTTGATTGGAAGTTTTCTTGTTCCGGCGTTTGTTTTCGTGCTCTGAATGTACATATTAGAATTGGAATCTCTTAAAAGTTGATGGTCTATGTTTACAATTCCCTTCTCTAGGTCAATGTCATTTAATGTTAATCCACAAAACTCTGAGATTCTCATGCCCGTATGGAATAAAATATACACCACATCGTAGTATTTCCAATATACATTATCATCTTTAATAAACTTCAAAAAACTGTTCATTTGTTCTTTGGTAATAGCTTCTCTTGTAACGCTATCGTTAATAAGCACATTGGCGAGTTGGAAATCAAATGGATTCTTTATCAAGATATCATCATCAACTGCCAATTGAAATGCAGGTCTTAAAACTCCTCGAATAGTGTGAATACATACTCACAAATGCTTTGGAAGTATCCGAAGATACTCCCTACTTTTCATCGCTCTCTGCATCGTCATGAAGCTGTGCCAGTACATCCTTTAACTTCTTCGGAACGGGAAGTCCAATAATGGTCACATTTTCAATAATGGAAATTCCCTCATTGGACAGGTAAAAGAAAATCACTGCCGTCCGAAGGACACTCCCGTTTCCGATAATCCGGGTATCCAGTACATGACCGATTCCTACCAGACAGAAGATGGCTACCTTCTTGCAGATTCCCTTAAATCCGATTTCACTGGACAGCTTTTTCTGAATGACTCCCGCCATTAAACCCGTGATGTAATCAATAACCACAAACATGATGAGTGCATACAGAAATCCGTCCAGACCACCAAAAAACCATCCCATAAACCCTCCAATCCCTGCAAATACATACTGCATTGCCGTAATAACCTGTTTCATAATCTCTTCCTCCTTAAAGTTTTGTATGAAAAAAGCAGATGCACCACGCATCTGCCTTATCATCCATTGCCGGATTACACACACTCCACATACCGGATGTATGCATATCCGTTTCCTTCATTCACTCCGGCTTCATTTACCGTTCCATAAAACTTTTTATTGTAGGTGAATGCGGCCACACCGCCCACATAGCCGGAACCTCCGGATACGGATTCTCCCTTAAATGCATAATTTCCTCCAAAATAGCCTCCACCGCCTCCGGAATAGGTCGTATTACTGCCGGAATAACTTGCTGCACAGCCAAAGTTAGTGTATTCATAGCTTCCTGTAGAAATCTGTCTTCCTCCGAGTGCTCCTCCTGAACCGTCACCGCCGCGTTCTCCGCCACCGTCACCGCCATCGTTTGCAACTCCTGCAGAAGTAATACCGCCACCACCTCCACCGCCTGCAACAATCAGAATCTCTGCTTCTCTGTTTTTATAATTGGTGGAGGCATTACTTGAAGAACTGCAGATGGGGCCGGATCTTGTCATAATACTGGTTGCTCCACCACCACCTGCTCCATACCCATTGTTAGTCGAATAGGAATATCCGGATGCTCCTCCATTCGTTCCTCCATAATTTGCCGAGGAAGGTTTCCCGCCATTATAGATATAAATCTGCTGACCCTTGGTCATCTTCTTATAGCCTTTTGCGTGGCCGCCAAGTCCGCCCTTTCCGATAGCCGTACTGTTAACAAGATTAAGGCAGCCATTCAGGCAGCATACGAGGAAGGTCAGAGCAAGTTAAAGGGCAATGGCAAAACAGTACCCCCTCTCTCTGCAATCAAAAATCCTTTGAGAGATGGCGATCTCGAAAAGCCAGATGATGAAGCTTATGCCGGTTGCTACTTTGTCAATGCCAATTCCGCTACCGCTCCCGGCGTTGTAGATGCAGACAGACAGCCTATCATCGAAAGAAGTGAAGTGTACTCTGGTGTTTATGGCAGAGCATCCATCAACTTCTACGCATTCAATGTGAATGGCAACAGAGGAATTGCCTGTGGTCTCAATAATCTGCAGAAGATCAGAGATGTATAATACTTTTTCATCTCTTTCATTGCTATCTCCCAGTCCTCACCAATTAATATCCAAGTTTCTTATTAATCAAAACCACATGGTACTCAATACCCATAGGACGATTCCACAACACAGACAGATTTCTGCATATACGTTCAGGACTCTTGCAGTCGTAGCACTTGTCACCAGCTAACGCACAAGGTGTTTTTCTGTTCAAACGCTTAGCGTTCTTAGGGGCAGCCACATTTCTTGCTCTGAATATGGCACTGTTGTAATCCTCTGTAACCTTGTTCTCTCCTATCACTAAGAATACTTTATCTGGTCCAAAAGAGATTGCAGCCACACGATTTCCAGTATTGTCAATATTCACAATTACTCCATCCATGGATATAGCATTTACAGAAGAAATATAAACCCCTGCTCTTGTCGCCGCCTGACGTACCTCCATTATAGTCATACCCTCTGGCTTTTCATCGTGCCAAAAGACCTCGTTATGAGATGCCAAACGATCAAACAATTTCATCTGCACAACAGTCTGTGAACCGCCAATTCCTACGACGCAATTATCAATTTGTGAATCTATATAAGCGGCAGCCTCTTCCTTAGTCTCATAAATCTTTACAATATACCCTTTCTCTCTAAGAGCTTCCTGCAACTTAATTAACTTTTCCATATCCAATTCTCCTACCTCTTCTCCATCTTCTTTTACAATATAATTATCTCAAAAGACGTGTACCAAAAAAAACGGACTCCAACGTTGTCTGCCATCAAAAATCACAAAAATATTATACCACGGCATATCAACTATTACATCAACTTCCTCTTGCGGATACATTTATAATTCCTTTGCTTTCCCCCATATCATGTCTGCCCTGGTAATAAGAATTGCTCTACCCCGGCACTCAACATTGATGGGAGTTCCAATATCAAAATTAAAATCCTTAAGCCAGTCTCCTTGCAGTCTTATCTGTGGGATCTCTAATACTTATTTACAGAAAAACTTTCATAGACTCAATAAATCCCAGTATTATGCAGATAAGGGCAGAAACCGAAAAATCCGGCTCTGCCCTTCAGTAACTATTATAAACTAACAATAACATATGTTTTTCTCTTAGGCTTCTGCCATTACCTCAGAAACCTCCACCAGCTCCGGCCCATCTATGTTGAGTTCTGTATTATCAGCAACCTCCTGCGGATCCGGATTTTCAGGTTTTTCCTCATCTTCATCCCAAAGAGAATCATACTCTTCTTTTTTCTTCATTTCATTCAGCATTGCCAAATTTTTGGCAGACATATACAATTCCATGCTGTAATCCATCAGTTTCTTTTCATCTGTAGCAGGAACCTTGGCACCCTTTGAAATTCTGCGTGCTACCTCTAGTATTTTTCCTATATCAATAGCATATTCTGCCATTGTTTCACCCTGTTGTTTTGCAACCTCTGTATTATAGATTCCATTATAAAGCATACTGAGCTGTTCCATATAGTTATGATACTCTTCATACTTGTCTGAGACAGCCTGATAAGACAGCTCCAGGGTCGCTGCCTCATTGGCAAAGATTTCTTTTCCGTTTACTACAGAATTACATTTCTTTTCCAGTGCCTGCTTCTGTCTGGCTAATGTACGTTTCTGTTGCCAGAATTCATTCAATTTTGCAGAATAGAGTTTTCTCGCTTCACCAATATTCATATATGCTCACATCCTTATTTCTGAGTGTCTGACCACATTATATAATGCCTTTTATAATATATCGGCTTAAAGCCCCATCCCATTAAAGATATGAACGAATAAATTATCTTAATTCCCTGCTGTTACCAGAATATCCACTCCAAAATCATGTGACTCTCTTGGAAGCTCGTCTACCAGCTGACAGGAAAATAAAAGTGCCGCCGTGATTAAATTTTCTGTCAATCCGGCAGACTTCAGTGATGCCAGATAACGGTCATAATAACCGCCACCATATCCGATTCGAAAATGTGACCGGTCAAAGACAGCTCCCGGGATGACCATCAGTATTTGATCGAAACGGTGATCCGAGGGTATGAATTTGCGTTCTTCCAAAGCTTCCGGTTCCAAAATGCCATAGGCTCCGCTCTTTAAATCGTCCAGTTTCTCAATACGGTAAAAATCCATTTCTTTTCCACATACCTTCGGACAGTACAGCTTTTTCCCCTGAATAAGTGCAGTTTCCAGAATCATCCTTGTCTCCACTTCACTACGAAAGTGGACATAGGATAAAATATACGATGCTTTATGGTAGGCATAACTTTGCAGAAGCTGTTTTTGGATTTCCCGGCTGCATGCAGCACGCTCATTAGATGGTATGGCATTCCTGAGATTTAAAATCTGTTTCCGCAGTTCCTTTTTTGTCATTTATATAACCACCTTACTGCAATGTCCGGTGTCCGAATTTTTCTCCCAGATTCGTGATACTTCCGTCCTTTTCCTGAATGCTGATATGATTAAGCTGTCCGCGCAGATTGGCACGCACATTGGCAATATATTCACTTCGCAGTTCCTGCTGTTCCATGCGTTCCTCCTCCGTCAGTCCTTCTGCCTGCGATTTATGATACAGTTCATTAATCCGTTTTATTTTCTCTTCCATTGTCTTTTCTGACATCTTTTCTGCCTCCTGAATCAATCTCTGTGCAGTCTGCCTACAAATTCCGGCAGATCAAAATCCTCATTTTTATTTGCTCTGAAAATCGTTCCGTACTTTCTGCCGTCCATGATACGGTGTATGATACGGATGTCGCTGCTGTTTGCAATGACCATATCCGCGCCGGAATAGGTTGCAATCTGGGCTGCCGTCATCTTCGTATTCATACCGCCGGTTCCGACATTGCTGCCGGTCGATGCTTTGCCCATGTTTATGTATTCATCGGTCAGTTCGTCCACCTGCTCAATAAACTCTGCTGCAGGGTTCTTTCTCGGATCATCCGTATACAGACCATCAATATCCGATAACAGAATGAGAAGATCCGCATCCACAAGGGCTGCCACGATAGCCGATAGTGTATCGTTGTCACCGATCAGCACATCATTATCTCCGACCTGAATTTCATAAGTGGCTACCGTATCATTTTCATTTACAATCGGAATAACCCCCAGCTTTAAAAGTTCCGAAAAAGTATTGTGTGCATTGTAACGGTTTAAGTTATCGATAATTGTATTTTTGGTCATCAGAATCTGAGCCGCCACCTGATTATATTCCGCAAAGATTTTCTGATAGGTCATCATGAGCCGTGCCTGACCGATTGCTGCACACGCCTGCTTGACTGCAAGCGGGTTGTCCCCCCTGGTATCCTTTAGAT
>JGI24710J26742_10004403_pt1 | contig 11579 bp, 8 predicted proteins | sample BioPla2DNA2_FD_26742 | JGI IMG/M metagenome (IMG submission 26742) | reverse complement strand
AATTACTTCTTCATCTTTTAAACAAGATTCTTTATTTTTGACTGGTACATTAACTAAAAGTTGTGGATAAATATATAAATCATCTGTTAATTCATTTAGTGTTTTGTTTTCACTAATCATAACATTTAAAATTTCTAAAGTTGTTAACAAACCATCACCAGTAGTAGCATGCTCTGAAAAAATAATGTGTCCAGATTGCTCTCCGCCTAAAACATAACCATTTTCACACATGTTTTGATAAACATATTTATCGCCAACAGCTGTTTTTTCATAACCAATACCTAACTTATCAAGTTTTTTAAATAGACCCAAATTAGCCATTACTGTTGTAACAATTTTGTTGCCCTTTAATCTTCCTTGACTAGCTAAATATTTGCCACAGCAATATAAAATCTTGTCACCATCAACAACAGTACCATCACCAGCAACTGCAATGACCCTATCTGCATCACCATCATAACTAAAACCACAATCATAATTGCCCTTTTTAATAGCCTCAACTAGAACATCTATATGGGTTGAACCACAATCTAGATTTATATTAATGCCATTAGGTTGATTGTTAATAGCCTCAACTTGACAATTTATACTTTTTAATAGCTTTTCAGCGATAAAACTAGCAGAACCGTTTGAACAGTCAATTAAAAGTTTGTAGTTTGATAAATCTAACGGAAATTCTCTTTTTAAATAATCAAGATAAATGTCCAATCCTTCAGTATAATCATAAACCTGTCCAATGTTTTCTTTAGTTGCATAGGCAAGCTCACTTTCGCCATACATGTATTCTTCAATTTGTTCTTCTAAATCGCTCTCTATTTTAGTTCCTTGATTAGAAATTATTTTAATACCATTATCGTGGTATGGATTATGAGAAGCTGAAATCATTAAACCGCAATCAAAACCTTGGTTTCTTACCAAATAGACTAAGCTTGGGGTAGAACATATTTTTAAAAGGTATACATCACAACCACTAGCTGTTAAACCAGCAGCCAAGGCAGTTTCAAACATTGAGCCAGAGATACGAGTATCTCGGCCAATCAAGGCTTTTCCACCATTAAAATGATTTCCCATATATCTGCCAATACGATAAGCCATGTCCACGGTTAAATTTTCATTAGCTTTACCTCTGATTCCATCTGTTCCGAAATGTATTTTCATTTTTGACCTCTATTCAGATATTTCTACCTGAATATACTTTCTACCATCTTCAATTGCATAGGTTACAAAAATATTGTTTCCAACTACATTGATTGGAACCTCTTGTACTCCAACAACTACATTACTTAAGTCAATAGTTACAGAGATTTCATCTGCGGAAATTGACTCTATATTTCTCAGTGTACCTGTAACAACAACATTCATTAAAGCATCTGAATCTTTTACTAGTTTAGGCTTGTATTTAGGATTAACATTTTCCCAAGCAACCTTAACTCCAGTAATAACCTTACTGGTAACTTTATCAATAGTAACCTTCATATTTACCTTGGTAATATCCATCTTCATAACACCACTTGGCATTGTTAACGTTGTTGAAATGTCAGTGTTTTTAGTAATTGATGAAATGTCTAAATCAATATAAATAGCATCAATAACTGCTAGTACATCAGTAGGTGCAGAAATTGTTACAATTGAATTATCTAAGGCAATTTCATCAATCGCATAGCCTTCAATTAATTTACCAATTGGTCTAACAATGATTGGAACCTGCTTATTAGGCTGAGTAACTGTAACATCAACCGTTACAAATTCAGGTATAATATCACAATTTACGACTACACCATTATTATCATAAGCGACAATTGGTGCTTGTCTTGTAAAATTAGCATCGACATCAGTAACATCGATTAAAGCCTTAACAAAGGCAATAGAGTTGATTGTGTCTTGTGAAGCTCTAATTAAAACTTCAGTTGTATCAAATGTTACATTAGATAAAATGAAAGCTGAGTCCATCTTGTTTTTATTAATATATTCATAAGAAATATTATACTTAGTGGTTATTTTCTTTTTAATCGTTACTAGAACTCTTGGATTTTCTAAAACATTGACCGTTAAATCGCTACTAAAATTAGTTGGACTTAAAGTTATTGTATGTGTTCCTTCTGTTAAACCAGATAAATCAGCTGTTACTATAGAGTTTGTCTTTCCTTTTTGTAAAGAAATATCGCTGATTGCTCCAGAAATTAAAACATCAACAGTTTTTGGAATACCACTAATTTCATAAATTTCCGAATTGTAAATTATTTTAACTGGCACTCCAGTTAAAGTAGATGATTGTGTAACACCAAAAGTATCACTAGTAGATACATTAACTGAAATATACATAACAATTGCCATTACTAAAGCAATTAATTTTGAAAGTCTTTTACTAAAGAAAGCTTTAGTTAATAATGAAGATAGCCATCTAAAGAAATAAATGAAAGCATTTTCTAAAGAAGCATACGTTCTAGCAACCTTTTTTGAGTTAGCAGCAATCTTTTGAGCTATTTCTAACTTTTCCTTTGGATTTGGATTATTGCTTAAATTATCTTTTTTGGACATTTTCACTACCTCCTTTTTCAGAAGATTTTTCTATTCTATCTGTTCCAGTAGTAACACTAGTAGTCTTAATAACATTTATACCACCAGTGTTTGATGCTGTATCTTTAGGCACAGCAACTTTTCTAACTGTGACATTTTCATCAACAGTGTTCTCAGCTAAAGTAGATGAAATTAAACTTTCTACTAATTTTTTAGGAGCATTAATTTCACTAACATCCTCTTCTTCAAAATCAACAGTCTTAAAACTAATTGTTCTGAAATTTTTCATTTCATGATTATCAAGATTATTTAATTGATCTTCAATTTCACTATCTTGGTCTAATCTTTCAAATTCTTTTTCAAATTTATTTACTAAATCATCAATTGAAACTGAAACATTACTTGTTCTTGGTCTACTTTCACCAGAAATATTCTCTTTATTTAAAACAATACGTTCTAAGTAAGATCTTAATTTTCTCTCGTTCATTTGAATTAATTTACCTTGTTCAGCTACTGAAACTCTTCCCGTTTCTTCTGAAACAACAATGGTAACAGCATCGCTTATTTCACTAATACCAATAGCTGCCCTATGTCTTGCCCCATATTTAGCAGGCAAATCCATCGTTGTTGGTGGAAAATACGCTGAAGCACACGATAATTTATCTCCTTGAATAATGACTGCTCCATCATGTAATGGAGTTGTAGTCATAAAAATTGAGCAGATCAATTCTGCACTAACTAAAGAATTCATTCTTATACCCGTATTTACATAATCTTCTAAAGAATGAGCTTGTTCTAGTGTAATTAAAGCACCGGTTTTACTGGCTGTTAAGTTTGCAGTGGCAGCCATTAATTCATCAATTAAAGATTCTTTTTCTGTTGATGTTAAGGTCGCAATTCTAGCTAAGGCATTACTTTTACCAAGTCTTTCTAAAATTGATCTAATTTCAGGTTGAAAGATGACAATAATAGCTAAAAATCCCCAAGATACGATATTGTCTGCTAACCACGCAACTGTAGTAAGTCCTAACAATTTAGAAACAGACTGAATAAGTATAATTAATAAAATTCCTTGGAAAATTTGGATTGTTTTTTGATTTGTTCTTACTACCTTAATAAGATAGTTCAAAACAAACCATACTGCTAGTATATCTATTCCGATTTGTAGATAATCTATTATTGATTCATAGGTTAATGATATATGCACTACTACACCTTCTCTCTTCTTTCTTAAAAATTTTTACACTTAATTATATCATATATAATTATCAGTTTATAGCACCATTAAAACAGTGATTGCCCACTGATACTTATATATTCTATACTATTTTCCAGACAACTACAAATTGAAAGTAAACTAGGCTATAATATAAACAAAGGTGTAAATATGGAAAATAAAATTGAAATTATACAACTAGAATATAAAGAAAAACAAATTACTCTAATTCCTACTGCTCATGTATCAAAAGAAAGTGTGGAACTAACAAAAGAGACAATTGATGCTATCAAACCAGATAGCATCTGTATTGAATTGGATAAAGATAGATATAATTCTTTGATTGACCCTATTAGATATCGCAATACTGATATCAGTAAAATAATCAAAGAGAAAAAAGTATTTATGATGTTAGTTAATGTCATTTTGGCAAACTTTCAAAAAAAGATTGCTGAAAAGCTAGGTTCTAAAAGTGGACAAGAAATGTTGGTAGGAATTGAAAAAGCAAAAGAATTAAATGCCAATTTAGTTTTAGCTGATAGAAATGTCACTACCACATTCAAAAGAATTTGGGCTAATTTAAGTTTTAAAGATAAATTAAAACTTATTTCGCTTTTAATGTCTTCTGTTATAGAAGAAGGGGAAATCACCGAAGAAGATTTAAAATCTCTTCAACAAAAGGATATGCTTACTGCTGCCTTAAATGAAGTAAGTAAAGAATTTCCCAATATTGCGGAAGTGTTAGTTGATGAAAGAGACAAATACTTGGCATATAAAATCAAAAATGCTCCTGGAACAAATATTGTCGCTATTTTAGGAGCAGCCCATACGATTAATATTCCTAAATACATAAATATGGAATATGAAATAGATCAATATGATGTAATTCCTGAAAAAAAGAAATCAAGTAAATTACTAGGTTGGATTATCCCAATCATAATTATAGCTTTAATTTTAACAAGTTTTAGACTTGATACCTCAATTGGTTTACAGCAAATTAAAAGCTGGATTTTGATTAATGGTTCATTAAGTGCTTTAGGGGTATTAATTTGTAGAGGAAACATTTTATCAATGTTAACAGCTTTTATAGCTGCACCTATAACTTCCTTAAATCCTCTACTAGCTGCTGGTTGGTTTGCTGGATTAGTTGAAGCCAAAATATTAAAACCAACAGTTGCTGATTTTGACAGTCTATCTAATGACTTAAATACCTTTAAAAGCTTTGTAACCAACAAAGTAACTAGAATACTACTAGTTGTTACTTTGGCTAATTTAGGTAGTACGATTGGAACTTTTGTCAGCGGATTAAATATTGTCAAAGCTATCTTCAACCTAATATAAGGAGGAAAAAAATGAAACAAGCACTAAAAGTTTATATCGAAGAAAATAAAGATGAAATTTTCTCACTGGGAGAAAAACTTTTCAACTGTCCTGAATTAGGATTTAAAGAGTTTAAGACTAAAGAAATCATCATTGATTATCTAAATAAACATAATCTTAAAGTAAACAAAGAGTTTTTTCAAACTGGTTTTTCCGTTTCTATTGGAAGTGGTAAACCCCATATTGGTTTAATTGCTGAATTAGATGGTATTCCAACCATTGGCCATCCTAATGCCAGCAAAACAGATAATGCTGCTCACTCTTGTGGACATAGTACTCAAGTAACCATAATGCTAGCGGCTTTAGATAGTTTAAATCAACAAATCGACAAATTAAAGGGGCAAGTCACTTTATTTTTTACTCCAGCAGAAGAATTTACTGATATTGAATATCGTAAGAAGCTAATTGATGAAAATAAAATTAAGTATTTATCTGGCAAACAAAATATGTTAGCAGATAAAATATTTGATGATTGTGATTTGCTTATTCATCTACATAGTTCATCAGGCAGTTCTGGTTATCGTTTTTCAGTTAATTCAACATTAGCTGGATTTATTTACAAAAAAATTACTTTTTTAGGCAAAGCAGCACATGGCGCAGTTTGTCCTGATGAAGGAATTAATGCACTTAATATGTGTAATTTATTTTTAAACGCTGTAAATATGTTAAGAGAAACCTTTAAAGATGAGGACATGGTTAGAGTTCATGGAATAATATCTAAGGGTGGAGATACTGTTAATTCTATACCTGAAGAAGTTGTTTATGAATGCTATATTAGAAGCGCTAACCCCAATTACCTGTTAAAGTTAAATGAAACAGTATCAAATGCTGCTAGATGTTGTAGTAAAGCTTTAGGTGGTAATTGTGCAATTGAAGATATTCCAGGTTACTTACCATTGATTCCAAACGAACCTTTAAGTAAGGTACTTTATAAAAATATGTTAGATTACACTGATGCCAGCAAAATCAAATACAATGAAAAAAGCATTGCTGCTGGAGATCTTGGTGATGTTAGCGTGTTTAAACCAGTTACTCAATATGGTTACACTGGTTTTAAAGGAACAATGCACGGTAACGACTTGCAAATTGCTGATCCTTATGAAGTATATATTGTCCAAGCTGAAATTGTGGCAAGCAGTGTTATTGATTTGCTAACTGATAAAACATTAGTTGATAATATCGTTAATGGTTTTCAGCCAAAAATGACTTATCAGCAATATTTAAATTATTTAAATAAACAAGAATAGTTTTCTGCTGTTTCTTTCTTATATTTTGGAGGTATTCTATGAGTGAAATTACAATGTTAGATTATATTAACGAGACACCTGAAACTGTAAAAAGAATTATTGAAAACAGTTATGAATTTACTAAAGTTTTAACTGAAAATTACATCAATAATGATTATGAGGGAATTCTATTAATTGCCTGTGGCTCTAGTTATAATGGTTGTTTATTAGCAAGATATTTTATTAGAGAAGTTTTAAATTGTGAATGTAAATTAGTTACTCCGTTTACATTTTATCATCACGAATATAAACTGCATAACAAGATGATGAAAATTAATGTTTCCCAATCAGGATGTTCAACAAATATTTTAGACTGTTTAAATAAGTTAAAAAATTACAATCAACAAACTATTTGTCTAACAGGACGAGATGATTGTGATGCCAAAAAATATAGTGATATCTTAGTTAATTGGCAAGTTGGAGAAGAAAAAATTGGTTTTGTAACCAAAGGTGTTATTTCTTTAGCAGCGTTTTTAATGTCTTTTGCCTTAGAAACGGCATTAAAAAAAGAAATAATTAAAAAAGAAAAATATGATTATTACAAAGGACAAATGAATTTAGCAATGGAAATACATCCAGAAATAGTCAGTAATAGTATTAAATTATTTGAAGAAAACATCTCTGATTTTACTAACAGTCCTTGTGTTTACTTACTTAGTAGTGGACCAAATCTAGGAACCGCAACTGAAGCAGGATTAAAGATTTCAGAGACCAGTTGTATCAGCGCTTTAACTTTTGAGGTTGAAGAGTACTTACATGGTCCAATATACCCTTTAACTCCAGATACCTTGTGTTTATTTATTGATAATAATGATTCATTTTCTTCAAAAAGAATCATTGATATTGCTATTGCCAACAATATTGTAAGTGAGAAAACTTATGTTATTTCTAATAGTAATAGAATAGATAATCGTAAAGCAATTAGAACAAGCAAGCAAACCGATCCACTAGTTTCACCACTTTACAAACTTGCTGGCTTACAGGTTATAGCTTATCTAATGACTGAAAACACTAATAAATATATACCACATCCAAACATTAAAGCCTTTAAAAATGCTAATGCGGTAGCCAGTAAAAGTCGAAGTGACTTATATTTAGATTTACAACAAAATAATTCATAAAAAATAAAGGGCATCAGCCCTTTATTTACAGATTGTTGATAAATAGGTTTTTTGATAAAACCTGTTTTTTTATTGGATATATTATTTCACAATTTGCTTTTTATTTTATAACTAAACAATAGGAAACTTTAAAATAGCTTTGAATAAATCGCCATCTATCTCTAACATTAATGAACCATTTTGTAGTTCAGCAAGACTTTTTGCGATTGATAAACCAAGTCCATTACCTTCAGTAGTTCTTGAATAATCACCTCTAGTAAATCTTTCCATTAATTCTTCTTCACTTATATCTAATTGTTCTTTAGAAGTGTTTTTAAAGGTAATTATAGCATTATCATCACTTTTTTCGATTGATAGATAAACTCTGGTTTCTGGCTGAGCATATTTGCAGATATTATCCATTAAATTGTCAAATATACGCCACATCCTTCTTCCGTCAGCCATAATTCTGATTTCTTCATCTGCCTGTTTAGTTACTAATATCAGTTTACTGTTATCCAGTTTTTCGGCATATTCACCAGAAGCTTGTGTTAAAAATACATTTGCATCACAAGGAGCAAGACTCACCTCAAGGTTTCCTGTTGAGGCCTTTGATGCTTCAACTAAGTCCTCAATTAATCTCTTTAACCTGTCAGATTGCCTAATTAGCACCTCCGAATACTCTTTAATTTTCTGGTTTTTTGTATTTTCTTCACTTATCAAAGAAGCATAATTAATAATTGATGTTAATGGAGTTTTAATATCATGCGATACATTAGTAATCAGTTCAGTTTTCATTCTTTCAGATTTTAATCTTTCTTCTACAGCAATTGCCATACCCTTAGAGACTTGATTTAAATTTTCTCCATGTTTTTTAAAGTCAAGAATAAGGTGCTTGGTATTTATCTTCCAACTTAAATCGCCATTAGCCAGTCTTTCGGCACCTTCTTTAAGTTTTTTCATATTAATTGCTAAATAGACAACCAATGGAAGCAATACAACAATTTTAACAAAAACATATTTCAAGTCGTAGCGAAAAACAACATCTAATAACAAGACAAACATTGTAGCAGCCACTACCTTCCAAACAACTGGAATAGCGACTATAAAACTAACAATTCCCTCGCTAATTAATTCTATTACTTTAAAACCTGACAATAACATTTTTTTAAGCAAGGATAATATATGATAAGTAATATTATTCTTCATTAATGTTTTAGTCTTTAATCTTGATACGAAAGTTAAAATCAAACCGAGAATTACTGCTAGATCAATTATTGAAATAGTGACTATATAAATCAACGATAATCCAATTTGTCCAGTCCTATTGAGTAAATCTAGATAATCAGGCATCAAAAATGATATAAGAATAAATACAGCTGCAATAAATAATAGTAGATCAAATGGAACTTTATTTAAAAGTCCAGCATGTAATTTGTCATCCTCATTATTATAACCTATTACATTTACTAAACTTACAATGCTATATGCATCAACAATTAATAGTACCAGTGCTAAAAGATAAATATTATAACGCAACTCATACAATAGCTTAACCACGTTTGATAAAAAACTATACTTGTCATTTGTCTGAAATGGATTTATTATTGTTGATTTTACTACATAATAGTCACCAACAATTTCCTTATCTTCAAGATTATACAAACCACCACGGACATATTCTCCATCTAAATAAAAGTAATACTCATATTGCCAATCTTCTACTTCTTCTGCAGAGAAACTTCTTTTTACAATATTGTCATTAACATCTAAAATCTCGAAAACAAGATTTCCATTATCTTCTACTACTTCAACATTGTCTGAATAAAGATATAATTCAAACTCATTGTAGCTATCTGTATATACAAATTCTTTTGCTGCAGAATAGAATATCTGATCTTCTCTTTTAGAGTAGAAATCTGCTTCAAAGAAAATAAGCATTGCTAAAAACGAACCTAATAATAAAAGTGTAGTAAACAGACTTAATAAGAATAATGTCGTTTTTCCCACTGTGCTTCTAGAAAACTTTTTCATTTCTATACCCTCTTTTCAATTTTATATCCCTGTCCAAAGATAACCTTAATATATCTTGGCTCTGCTGGGTTAATTTCTATCTTTTCTCTTATATGACGTATATGCACAGCAACTGTATTTTCTGCACCATAAGGTTTTTCTTGCCAGATACTACTATATATTTCCTTAGGTGAAAATACCTTTCCTGGATTACTCATCAGAAGTTTTAAAATCTCATATTCCTTTGGAGTAAGAGTAATCTCATTTCCGTCTAATAAAACCTGTTTTGTTAAATCATCTAACTCAATTCCACCAATTGTAATTTTTTCTATCTCTTCATTACCTGAACCATATCTTAAATACCTTCTAAGTTGAGATTTGACTCTTGCAGTAACCTCTAGTGGATTAAATGGTTTGGTAATATAGTCATCAGCTCCAACGGTCAATCCTAATACCTTATCAGTATCCTCACCTTTGGCAGTTAATAAAATGATTGGAACAAAACTACTCTCTCTAATTTTATTTAAAGCTGTAATTCCATCCATTACAGGCATCATAATGTCCATTAAAACTAAGTGAATATCTTCCTTTTCTATAATATCTAAAGCTTGCTTGCCATTAAAAGCTTCATATATTTTGTAATCTGGGTCAGACAAATATATTTTTAAAGCATTAACAATATCTTTTTCATCATCCACAATTAAGATGTTTTTCATGCCACATTACTCCTTTCTTCGTTAATCATTATATCAGTGTTACTTGTATGTTTGTAATAAAGATTTATTAAAAACTGCTTAAGAAATCAACATAAGTAATCTTTTAAATATCTCTTATTAATTTTGAGTAACTCTATTTTCATCAAATTGTATTTCTTTTAATGAATTATCTGATGATACATGCTTTGGAAAAAACTTTTTTTGTAGAGCTAAGGCAATTGATACTGTCAATATTTTCTCTGGAGTACCTGGCACCCATAAAAAAGCCACATAACTACTACCAATAGTTAATAGAGCTACATTATTAAAGCAGTGACCGATAACAATAAACAAATACCCCCAGCCATTAGTAATCATCCAAGCTATTAATAAACATATTGCAAAATGGGGATTACATATAATCTTAAAAATATTTTTGANATAATCTTTTACTCTAANCATTTTTCATTAATTCTCCAACTTCTTTACGATATGTTCCATGCTCAATNGGTTTCCAAGANACATTNAGGAACAATGCTGCTATTGATATTGGTATATAAGTGAACATAAACACTGGAAAAGTAAATAGATACAATATTTTCTTTTGATGACTAGCATAAATATTTTTCCATTCTGTAATTGTTGTTACTAAACCTAAAACAAATAAAGTTGAATACATACCTAGTAAAAATTGAGCAATTGATTTCAACGCTATCATATAATCATCGCCAATAATAGCTGCATTAATTGCTAAGGCAACATTGACTATAATCGAAATGGTGGAAAGTATAAATGCTGGCATACTATTCATAAACATATCAAAGCAAGAAAAGCTACCCTTAAGTGCATTTGTAAATAATTTCTTTCCATAAACACCAAATACCTGAAGGTATCCTTTTGACCATCTTAATCTCTGATGAATTGATTGTGAAAACTTGGTTGGTTGTTCATCAAAAAGCATTGCTTTTTCACAATATGCTATTTTCTTGCCTTGAATTATATGATGAATAGAAAACTCAATATCTTCTGTCAAAAGATGAAATGGCCAGCCTTTTTGCTCTTCGATAATTGCTTTACTAACAAGAAATCCTGTCCCAGAAACCGCACAACTGCTATTAACTATATGACGAGCCCCATTGAGAAACTGACTTTCTCTTAAAAACGACAAACCATAGCCAGCACTAATCCAATTACTATCATAATTCTTACTATTTCGATAACTGGTTACAATGTCATTACCTTCAACAAAAACTTTATTCATTTCCTCAATGTAGTTTTCTTTTAAAATATTGTCTGCATCAAAAACGAAATATCCATCAAATTGATCTGAATATTCTTTTTTAATTGATTTCAGCATTGTATCTAAAGCATA
>JGI24710J26742_10004394_pt1 | contig 11588 bp, 9 predicted proteins | sample BioPla2DNA2_FD_26742 | JGI IMG/M metagenome (IMG submission 26742) | reverse complement strand
ACTTCTATTATGCCGCTCAGTCTTGAACCTCCGGCAATTATGAGATTGCTCACGCAAAACACCCCCGGAAGCAAAGTATTGAACACATTTCATAATATGCTGCCGTCGAAATGGTGTTACAAATGATGGGTTGACCACTTTTTTCAGGTTAATTATTTTTTTTGTCTATAGCTTTTTTGATCAGAGTATAGATTGCCGGGGCGGCGTTCTTTATACCGCTTTTTTTAGCGGCCACTGACATTTTTTTTCGAAGTTCCTTGTCTTTTATCAGTTTTTGAATCTGACCGTAAAGAATCTCATAAGTAAGCTGGTTTTGAAGTATAACCACTGCTGCACCTTTGTTTTCAAGTGCTCTTGCATTATATTCCTGATGATTCTCAGCCACAAATGGGGATGGAATAAGTATTGAAGGCACACCCAGCGCTGACAGCTCGCTGACTGTTATAGCTCCCCCTCTTGTAACGGCAAGATCGGCCGCTGCCAGCACTTCACCCATATTGTAAATATACGGTACCACCTCAATATTATCAGGAAGCGGAGGCCTGATATATCTCATAACCTTTTCATAATGCTTCATTCCTGTGGCAAGAATAAGATTATATGATATTTCTTTACCGTAATGGTTTATCATATCCCTGACACACTCATTTATATGTTCAGCCCCCAGGCTGCCTCCGAAAATCACCACCAAAGGTGTGTCCTTGTCTATTCCAAGATTCTCCCGGGCTTTTTTGCGGTCAAGCAAAAATAAATCGTTCCTGATAGGATTTCCCGTAAGGGTTATCTTTGCTTTGCCTTTAAATCTTGAACGGGCTTCCTCAAAACTTATGGCCACATGGTCAACATAACGGGCAAGAACTTTATTGGCAACTCCCGGAAAAGCATTCTGCTCATGAATTATTGTAGGAATTTTCTTAAGTGCGGCGACAAATACCACAGGAAAACACACATAGCCTCCGGTGCCGATAACAGCGTCCGGCTGGAATTCTTTTAAAATTTTCCTGATGGAACCAAAGCTCTTTAACAGTTTTCCGACTGTTTTAAAGGTATCAGAGGATAGCTTTCTTCTGAAACCTTGAACATCTATATATTTGATATCGAAACCCTCACGTGGAACCAGCTTGCCCTCCAGCCCCTTTTTTGTTCCAACAAAAAGAATCTCTGCATCAGGCTCATTTGTAAGAATCTCTTTTGCAATAGCAATACCGGGGTTTATATGACCACCGGTACCACCGCCTGAAATTATATATTTCATAATTCACCGACTTTCTGCGACGAAACACTGCGCTTATTTCCATAATTATTCCGGTCATTTCTTATAACACTGAAACTTGCCGGACTGGTTCCCTTTGAGATATTAAGTAAAATTCCCACTGATGTCAACAAGAACACCGTGGAAGTGCCGCCTGCGCTGAAGAATGGAAGCGGCATACCGGTGGTGGGAATAGTGGATGTAACAACTGCAATGTTAATAATAGCCTCCAAAGCAATTAATGAAGTAATGCCCATTGCTATAAGGCTTCCCAACATATCAGGAGCGTTCATAGCCACCTTTACACCTCTCCATATAAACAGCATAAACAGAAGGATAACTGTTACAGCCCCCACAAAGCCGAGTTCTTCGGCTAATATGGAGAAGATAAAGTCATTATGCGGTTCAGGAAGATACAGGTTCTTTTGAAGACTTCTTCCCAGCCCTCTTCCAAAAACTGAACCCGAAGCAATGGCATACAGGGAATTTACTACCTGGAAACCTTCATCCTGGCTATATTTGAATGGATCCAGAAACGCCATTATACGATTTACACGGTATGGCTGACTCATTATAAGTTTCCAGCCCACAGCACTTACAGGCACAGCAAGCACCAGGAAGTGTCTTATTTTGGCACCGGCACAAAACAGGATAATTACTGACACCAACGTAATAAGTATAATGGCACTCATATGCGGTTCAAAGTACAGTAAAGCATCAGTTGCGCCTATCACAAGAAGGTACGGTATAAGCCCTCTAAAAAAGTAATTCAACCTGTGGCTGTTTTTTGAGAGACTAAATGATAAAAACAATATCATCGCAATTTTAGTGAATTCCGATGGCTGAAATGTCGTAATTTTTAAGTCAAACCAACGTCTGGAGTCATTGATAACTGTTCCTATTCCCGGTATCAGAACCAAAGCCAGCATAACTGTGCTTATCAGCATAAGTACAGGCGAGCAGGCAGCGATTCTGTGATAATCAATTTTGGAAAAAATGAGCATGCTGATTACACCTATTGTACCCCAAAGCAGTTGCCTTATCAGAAAGTGATATTTGTTGTTCTGGTAATGCTGGGCACTATATGAACTGGCACTGAAAACCATAACCGTTCCCATAGCCAGCATAACTAACACTGTAAAGAGGATCCAAAAATCGTACTCTCTTTTTCTCAACCCAATCACCTCATAAGAAGAAAAGCTAAAACACTGCTGAAAATGGTTACAATAGTAAATATGATTACCACCTTAATCTCACTCCATCCCTTATGCTCGTAGTGGTGGTGAAGAGGAGCCATAAGGAATACTCTTTTGCCTGTCCTCTTAAAATGAATAACCTGTATTACTACAGATAATGTTTCGGCAACAAAGATTATTCCTGCCAATCCTAAAAATATCGGGGTACCGGTTAGAATAGCCGTTGATGCAAGGGCACCTCCTATGGCAAGGGAGCCGGTATCCCCCATAAAAACCTTTGCCGGGTAAAGGTTATACACCAGAAATCCCAGTATACCCCCTGCCAGCAGGGCACAGAACATCCTTACATAATCCCATTCACTGTTTAACATTGTGACTAAGGTAAAGAATAATAATACTATTGTGGTTACAGATCCCGCCAAACCGTCCAGGCCATCTGTAAGGTTTACTGCATTAGTAAAAGCCACCAGCACAAAAATAATGAAAGGAATAGCTATGACGACAGGCATTATTACTGGCTTATAATAACCCAAAAACGGTATAATAAGCATCCTGGCTTCTTCAGTATAAGAAATCGCATACCAGGTGAAAATCCCTGATACAATTAAAAGTCCTGTCATCTTTTGCATCGGTGAAAGACCTTCATTGTTCTTCTTTCTTATCTTCAGATAATCATCAAGAAAACCAACAAAAGCAAATCCCATTGTCGCCAGAACAAGGGATAGAATTCTGATATCATAAAAGCTGTAAAAAACCCCAATCAATAAAACAGGAAGCAGGAAAATGATCCCGCCCATTGTAGGTGTACCCTGTTTAATTTTATGACTTTCGGGGCCTTCTTCCCTTTGTATCTGACCGAATTTCAGCCTTCTTAATACCGGAATCAACAGCTTTCCGGATATCAAAGATATGAAAAAGCTGATAAAATATACAATAATCTGAGTCGGTATAATCTTAAGTATGTTAAGCATATTGATTTAATTCTTCCGAAAGAAGCTCCTGTAACAAAATATCTAATTTAATCATACGGGAGCCCTTAAAAAGAAGAACATCTCCTTTCTGGACAAGGGTCTTAATATAGGGCTTAGCTTCCTGAGGGCTGGCAAATAATTTGGCAACTGTTTTTGTGTCGGGATTTTCGTTTGCACCCTCCACATACCATTTGGCCAGTTCTCCTATAGCCACCATATATTCTATGCCGGATTTTGACACAAGTCTGCCTATTTTTCTGTGAGCCTCCTGAGCCCAGTCTCCAAGCTCAAGCATATCGCCAATGACAACCCACTTCCTTCTCTCTCCGGCAATTTCACAAAGCACATCTATAGCAGCAGTCATTGAAGATGGCGCTGCATTATAGGAATCATTAATAAATTTAATCCCATCTTTCTCCTCGATACTGAGGCGCATTTTTTCACCCGAAAAGTTTTCCAGGCCATTTCTGATTTCAGTTTCGTTCATATTAAGGGCTTCTGCTACGGCTATTCCTGCAAGGGCATTATGTACATTATGGATTCCCGGAGCAGGTATAAAGAGCTTCATATCGTCGTTTTTAGCGGTTTTTACATGAAAATGTACTCCCTCTTCTCCTTCAGAAGAAAGATCATATGCCCATACATCCTGGTTTTCGTCTATTCCATAGAATATGGTTTTTTGTTTCAGCAAATCTTTTAAGCCCGATAACAGTTCATCATCACCGTTTAAGATAACAATCCCCTTTTCGTTCATGCCATCCAGAATCTCCAGCTTGGCTTTCAATATATTTTGCCTTGAACCGAGTCTTTCAATGTGGGAAATCCCTATGTTGGTAATCACTGCAATATCAGGATTGACAGTTTTGGACAGAGCGCTTATTTCGTCAAATCCCCTCATTCCCATTTCGAAGACTGCCACCTCATGCTCCTCTTCCAATTCCAGTACCGAAAGGGGCAGACCTATTTCGTTATTAAAATTCCCCCTGCTTTTATGGACCTTATACTTTGCTGACAATATTGATGCAATCATTTCCTTTGTGCTGGTTTTGCCCACACTTCCTGTAACTGCAATTACAGGTATCTCAAAAAGTTTTCTGTATTCATGGGCAAGTTTTCCTAAGGCTTCCTGGGTATCGGTTACAAATATGGCAGGAACTTTTTCGGGAAGAATTGTTCCCTCTCGCACCATAACCAGCGCTGCACCGTTTGATACGGCTTGCCCGATATAATCATGGCCGTCAAATCGTTCTCCCCTGATAGCGACAAAGAGTGAACCCTTCTCCAGTGTCCGAGTGTCGATGGAGATCTTATTCACAATGATTTCAGAGGACCCCTCAAGTCTTCCTTTGACCATTTTTGCAATAGTTCCTGCATTTAAAGCCTTCATATCGTCACCCTTCCCTAAGTATGTCCATCACAATTTCCCTTTCATCATAATGAATGGTCTTGTCCTTAAATATCTGATATGTCTCGTGTCCTTTACCCGCTAATACTATGATATCATCCTTTTTTGCATTATTCATTGCATACCGGATTGCCTCAGTTCTGTCTTCAATTACTGTATATTTGCCCTCAGTACGCTTTATGCCACTTTCAATATCAGCTAAAATATCGGCTGGGACTTCGGTTCTGGGATTGTCTGATGTAATAATAGTAAAATCCGCTATCCTTCCTGAAATTTCTCCCATAACAGGGCGTTTTGATTTATCCCTGTCTCCGCCACATCCGAATACACTAATAAGGCGTCCCTTAACAAAACTCTTCACTGTTGAAAGTATATTCTCCAGGCTCTCGGGGGAATGTGCATAATCAATCATAACGGTATACTCTTTTCCCGGTGTGGGAACAACCTCAGCCCGTCCGGGTATTTGTACATTTTTTAGCCCGTCACTTATATACCGGGGGGAGACTCCCAGAAGGCCGCAAATCGAAATTGCCGCTAAAGCATTATAAACACTGAATGTTCCGGGAACAGAAACCTTGAATTTTTCAGTAAACCAGGGGGTTATGCATTCAAACTCCACTGAATCCGAGTGGGTAATTATATTTTTGGCTTTAACATCAGCTTCCTTCTCAATACCGTAGGTATATATCTCGCATTTTGCTTCCCCGGCTATTATTTCTCCATGCGGTGAATCGATATTCACTATACCCTTTTTACAAAGGCTGAACATCTTCATTTTGGAATTAAAATAATCCTCCATATCAGGATGCTCAAAGCCGCCGATATGATCCTTTGAAAAGTTGGTGAATACACCTATATCAAAATCGCAGAAAGAGACCCGGTGCAGTTTGAGTCCCTGTGATGAAACTTCCATCACCACTGTGTCAGCACCTTTATCCCTCATTTTTTCAAACATTTCCTGCAGATCGTAAGATTCAGGCGTTGTTCTTCTTGCGGGTATTTTTTCGTTGCCTATACAATTTGCAACAGTACCTATTAGCCCTACCGTATTTCCCGCTTTTTCAAGGATTGATCGTACCATGTATGTGGAAGTGGTTTTTCCTTTAGTACCTGTAATACCTATTAACCTCATATTCTCTGAAGGATGGCCGAACCATCGGGCAGATATGCCTGCCAAAGCCTCACGGGTATCCGTAACTTTAATAATGATGACCTCTCCTATTATTGAAACATCTTTCTCCACAACAAGTGCTGTTGCGCCGTTATCCACTGCTTGTTGAGCGAAAAGATGTCCATCTGTAGCAAAACCGTCTATACATACAAAGAGATAACCCGGCAAAGCCTTTCTCGAATCATAGGTAACGCCCCGGATTTCCGTATCAGTATTTCCAGTTATATTCAGTACATCTATATTTTTTAACAATTCATTTAAAAGCATATATAAATCCACCTCTCAATATATATCGGCAAAAATGTCACAACCAGAAAACAATGGCATACTGTGTCCTCCTGGTATCTTTACAAAGATTCTTCGGCTTCGCTCAGAATGATAACCTTTATGTCATCCTGAACGTTAGTGAAGGATCTTATATGCTAACCAGAAGATTCTTCGGCTTCGCTCAGAATGACGCGGGTGTTTAGATTCTTCGGCTTCGCTCAGAATGACACGGGTGTTTAGATTCTTCGACTGCGCTCAGAATGACTTAAGGGCCAGCGCAGCGCCTATTTGTCATCCTGAGCGCAGCGCAGCGGAGTCGAAGGATCTTTTTTGTCAACCTATATAAATTATATCCTGCTGGCTTTAATCGCCTATCATTTCCACAAAACTAACCTCCACCACCTGGCCTTTCTTAAGTTGGGTTCCGGCCGGATACTCCTGCTTCTGAACCATTCCGCTTCCTCGTATGCGGATGTTGAGACCTAATCTCTCCAAGGCTTCGATAGCCTCTGAAACTGTCCTGTCTTTAAGATCCGGCATTGTAACCAATGTCTCAGCCCTGTTTTCATCAGTATATAAAATTATAGTCGAATTCTGTGGGATAGAAAAGTCAGCTTTTGGTGTCTGGTTATATATAATGGCATTTGGATCTGTTTGCTCCCCTTCATAAATATATTTAAGTCCGAATGCTTTCAGTTTTTCCTCGGCCGCAGCTGCAGTAAGCCCTACAACATTGGGAACAAAGACTTCCTGAGTCATTTCCTGCTTATCTTTTTCAGTATATTCCCTTTCTACCTGTAAATACTTAAGTATTTCTTCAGTTAGTTTTCCGGCTATGGGTGCGGCCAGAATACCGCCTGATCTTAAATGCATCTCATTCTGAGGATGATCCAGTATAACCAGCACGCAAACTCTGGGCTTATTTGCCGGGGCAATAGCCATAAAAGATACTATGTAACGGCCTTCCGAATCAGTTTGAAGGGTCTGGGATGTTCCTGTCTTTCCCGCAATACGGTAACCGGCAACATATGCATTCCGACCTGTACCCTCAGCTACCACACCCTCCAATGCCTCCCGGACAGTCTGGGATGTCTGCTCTGATATTACTTTTCTAACTACCTGTGGCTCAAACTTTTTAATAATATTGCCTTCGCTGTCATTAATCTGCTTTATTATTGTGGGTTTCATCAGGTTACCGCCATTTGCTATGGCAGAATATGCGGTAATCATCTGGAGGGGACTTACCTGGAAACGCTGCCCGAAAGAAGAAACTGCCAGGTCTATTTCTTTTGGATCCTTATGCTGAAGATTTCTGTATTCTTCATTAGTAGGCTCACCCTGAAGCTCTATACCCGTCCTTTCGGTAAATCCAAACAAACTGAAGTAATTGTAGAATTTAGTAATACCAAGATCCAGTCCCGTTTTTACGAAAACCGGGTTACAGGAATTATAGACAGCATGTAAAAAGTCAGTGGGCCCATGTCCCCCTTTTCGCCAGCAATTAATGGTATGGCCTGCCAATGAAATGGGTTTACATACTTCGGGAGTATCCAGTTGCACTACATTTTCCTCTATGGCAGCAGCGGCTGTTATTGCCTTAAAAACCGAACCCGGCTCGTAAGTATCCATTACAGCCTTGTTTCTGAAAACCGTCTGCCAGAGGAATTCGTTGTCTTCGGGATCATTAAAGCCTTTCCAGTCTTCGTCCTGAATCCATAAAGACAGAGCATCCGGGTCATTAGGGTCAAAATCCGGTTTTGATACCATTGCCAAAACCTCTGCAGTGTTTGGTTCCATGACAATACATGTGGCACCGCGTTTCAGGTCATAATCCAGAACTGCCTGATCCATAGCCTTCTCAGCCAGATATTGAATGGTCTCATCTATAGTAAGATATACATCATAACCATCTATGGCATCAATATACCGTTCCTTTGAAAAGCTGACCTGGCGCCCCAAAACATCCACTTCATTCAATATTTTACCCGGAACACCTTTCAGTGTGCTTTCAAGTGCCAGTTCGATACCATTTAACCCCTGGTCATCGGTACCGGTAAAACCAAGCACATGAGATGCCAGATTGCCTTTAGGATAGTACCTTTTTGAATCTTCATCGACATAGATGCTCCATAGACCGGCATCTGCCACGTAAGCTCTTACCTGGCTGCCGATATCACGATCTATCTTTTTCTTTATAAATTCAAAACGTGTATTGGCCTGGAACTTTTTCATTATGGCTTCAGAATCCATATCCAGTATGGCGGCAAGGTCATTTGCAATTGTCCTTAACCTGGTTTCATCTCCGCCAACCTCATCTCTCAGTTCCTTTGGATTAACTCCTACTGTATCTACTGATGCGCTTATAGCAAGGCCTTTGCCGTTCCTGTCATAGATTGTCCCTCTTTTAGGATTGATTTGCCTTTTTTGAGTCTGATTGCTATAAGCCATCCTCTGATATTCTTCACCTTTAACAAATTGAATATGCCCTAAGCGGTATATCAAAAAAAGCAGCGAAGCAGTAAAAAATAAGAGCATAAAAAACTCTCTCTTTTTCAACCTGATGCTGCTGGGTCTGTCCTGAGTACTCTTTTTGTCGGATACTCTTCTTGAGCTTTTTGCAGTAGTCTTTTTCATGGTTGTTTTTCTGTGTTTGTAATTACTGCCTTTCATGAATCAGTCTCCTATTATAAAAAAAGGGCACCAGACTGATTTTAGTAAATAAAAGATCAATCACTAGTCCCCTCTTACTTCTAATTAAATATATATTAGCATTCATGATATTTCTTGTCTATTATATTGAAATCGTAGCCACATTCAACCATCTATGGTAAAACTGCTTTTGCGGTATTGATTATTTTTTCCATAAGAGAAGAGTTTTGGACTGAGTTGTCTATATATTCATGATCCAAAACAACACTGTAATTGCTTTTTGGCACATTGACCAAAACAATCTGATACGAATCCGGCGTATGCATATCCAGCTTAGTTTCAGCTATTTCCTTGACTTTGTTAAGATCTATACCTGTTTCGATTTCTACATTTAACATACGGTTTTCGTTCCTGAGTTGGTTATACTGTTCAGTTAAAGCCCCCATACGCGTATTCATCTCTGTAATGACACAAAAACGATACAGAATCCCGAAGCATACACTGGCAACAAAAAGCACTGCAAATATCAGTTTTGCTTTTGGAATATCAGACTTTTGCGGAATAGGACGGATTGATGGTTTTCTTTCAACCCTTTGTTGTTCTAATGGTTGTTTTGCTCTTTGAGGCATACTGGGAGCTGCACTTCCATAGACATAACTGTTTTTCCTATCCATGCATTTCGCCTCCTTCTTAAGGACCTTCACAAGAATCAAAAACCCTGAAAGCAGGACTGGCCTGCTTCAGGTTTTTGATAAGAATCTTTTGTGCCTTACTCCTGATACAGCATATAGCGTTTTCAGGTTTTTTCTTTGGTTAAGTTAAAATCTTTTGTACATCAGTTTTTTGTCTTTTGTATGGTATTAAAGTCAATTAAGTTACGTATATTAAATGATTCCACTTTTGTTTCCTGGCTGATAAATCAGTTTAATCTTAAAGTATTTCTAAAAATCTTTTGTGTTTTCGCCTGTTTTCCCACCAGATGGTGTAATCAGGTTTTATCTTCAGTATTTTTCCTGACCATACAAATCAGGTTTAAGTTAAGTAAATATTTATGGGTTTTAAAGTAAACAATTTAGTTATAGTCTTTCGGCCACTCTCAATTTTGCACTTCTGGCCCTGGGGTTTGCATCCAGCTCCTTTTCCGTTGGTGTTATTGGCTTTCTTGTTATTATTTTAAGTTTTGGCGTAAAGCCGCAAACGCACTTTGGAAAATCTCTCGGGCAAACACAGCCTCGGCTTTGTTTCTGAAAAGACTTTTTCACGATTCTGTCTTCCAGTGAATGAAAGCTAATGATCGCAAGCCGCCCTCCACTGCTTAACAGGTCAGTCACCGTATCGAGCAGATTTTCAAGAACTTCAAGTTCCCGGTTGACTGCTATTCTCAATGCCTGGAATGTTCTCTTGGCAGGATGTGGGCCTTCCCGCCGGGCTGCCGCTGGTATGGCTGACTTAATGATTTCCACTAACTGGCCTGTTGTGCTTATCTTTTGTACTTCCCTGCTCCTGACAATGAACTCAGCAATCCTCGCTGCCCATCTTTCTTCTCCGTATTCACGTATAATACCGGCAATATCATCTTTGCTCCAGGTATTAACTAAAGTTTGGGCATCAAAATCCTGGTTTTGGTTCATTCTCATGTCCAATGGTGCATCATGCTGGTAGGAGAATCCTCTCTTTCCTTCATCCAACTGATGTGAGGATACTCCCAGGTCAAGCAACACACCATCGACGGAGTCAATCTTTAGTGCCTCTAGTACTTCTCTTATGTTTTCAAAGTTCGTATGCTTTATAATTACATTTGCTTTGCTGTTTATGCTCAATAGTCTTTTTTTCGCTGCTTCAACTGCGTTTTTGTCCTGGTCTATCCCTATTAAAACTCCCTTGGAACCAAGACGCTTAACTATTTCGGATGAATGCCCTCCTCCGCCTAAGGTACAGTCTAGATAAACACCATCCCGGCGAATTTTCAGGAATTCTATGCACTCCTCCAGCATAATGGGTTTGTGTTCGAACTCCATTTCATTTTCCTCTTCCTATTAAAAATCAATGTCCAATGACTCGAGAAGTCCACCGATGTCTTCAACTTCAGTTTCCTTAACATTTTCGCCGCTCCAGATTTCTATGCGATTAACTGTGCCTATAAAAACAACATCTCTTTGAAGCTCAGCCTTTTCTCTTAATTCTGCCGGTATTAAAATGCGGCCCTGGCTGTCCATATCGCAATTAGTAGCATTTGAGCAAAAATGTCTGATAATCATTCGACTGTTCTTTTTTGATGTGGGAAGCTGCTGGAGTTTTTCAACAAATTTTTTCCATTCTTCCATGGGATAAATGTATAGACTTTTCTCTTCGGAGCCTCTGGTAAGGACAAAACGGTCTCCTAAATGACCCCGGAATGCTGCAGGAACAAATACACGACCCTTTGGATCCAGAACGTTTGTGTATCTTCCTATGAGCATCCTCACACCTCCACCACTTCGCTCCACTTGTCACCACTTCACTAGTATTCTACTCCAACTATCGGCACCAGTCAACCCCTCCTAAAGTCCTATAAAGACACAAAAAGAAGGTATTTCTTAACGAAATACCTTCTTAATCATTTCCCTTCTTAAAGGATAATCACAATATGTTGTGCCTGGTAATTTTTTCGACTACAAAATATACATGATTATCTTTT
>JGI24710J26742_10004386_pt1 | contig 11602 bp, 9 predicted proteins | sample BioPla2DNA2_FD_26742 | JGI IMG/M metagenome (IMG submission 26742) | reverse complement strand
CTTAAGCAGCATTTTAATATGAAGGGGCAATCCAGGGAGTTTTTGGTCTTGGAAAGTGTATTTTATAGCAGTTGACAGTGCCAATGAAGCTTCATCGAGATAAAGCTTTCCCAGTTCTGGGTCGGCCATTGAGGGGGTTCCTATGTATCCATTGTCGGCGCCCATTTGCAAGAAAGAAAAATTTCCTTTCAGCATTTCCCATTTTATATTGACCTTTTTAGGAGGGAGATCCGAAAGAATGTCAGTTTTTACAAATGAAGGATTTATGGCCAGCATTGCACTGGTTGTTTTTATATCGGCATATAGCTCGTTTTCATATTTTAAACCTTTCGCTTCCAAATATTCTTTGATTGGCTGGCTTGGGGAAAAATTCCAGACAGAAAGGGGATCAAAGGCTTTTATTCTGGAAAACTCAGAAAGGTCGTTGATAGCTGTATCAATTGCTTTGATAGTCTCGGGTGATATAGAAAGGTTTACAAAATATAAATATTTAAAGTCTTCCTGAGCAAAGGTGCGTCCTATATCATAGAGCATATCTGAAAAAGTGCGAGGAGCAACAGAGAAGACCGCGTTAAAACCAGCGGTAACATTGGAAGGAATGAAGTTGATAGTCGGTGTGATTAATGGTGTCAGACCGTCTATAGAGATGTTTTCGCCAGCTTTGTAAGCGATCATCTCAGCCAAATTGCTTTGGGTTGACAAAGGCAAATGAGGACCATGCTGCTGAGTTGTGCCCATGGGTATCAGTACAGCAGTGACATCTCTGTTTAGTTTTTTTACTTCCGGCGCGGTTAGATCTGATAGAAACATGTGGATAATATATAAATCGGAAGGGGTTCAGTCAAGCACTTAGCTTCCAAAAGAAAATAAATAAAAAATCTTATATTCATAAAGCTGGAATAAATGATTAAAGCAGGAAATTTCTTGTTATATATTTAGATATGAAATTAAATTATTATATTCAGCTTGAAAGTTCAGCTCTTTTTAAATTTTTCTTAATCTTTAAAATACTTTACAATAGGAAAAATAACAGGTTTATTTTCTATAGAGCAATTATTTCTATCTAAAATTGAAAGGGGTACCTCATTGTCATTGTAAGTAATCAAAGAAAAAATTAAAGACAAAATATTGACTGTTGTTGTTGCCTTTGTACTTATTGGAATTTTTATGCCTTTCGGTTATATAAAAATTCAAAGAGAAGAAAAGGCGGTTGAACATTGGGAACTGGCTAAGCGCCATGGTGAAAAAGCAAACTTTGAGCAGGCTATTGAGGAATTGTTGAAAGCCCATGCGATTTTGCCGAAAGAAATACCTGTCCTAGAGGGACTCGGCGAATATTATTTTTTCACAAATCAATTTGAACAGTCAAAAGTATATGTTGACAAGGCTCTGCCTGAGATAAAGCGGCAAAAAAATAACAAACAAGAGAGCATACTGCTTGCGCGTTTGTATGAGAAAAAGGGTGCTTTGTTTGTCATGGAAGAAAAATACTCTGAAGCATTAGAGCCTTTCAAGCTGGCGGCAGAGGCAGACCCTGACAACGGAGCCCGTTATACGGCTCTTGCTTATACATATATCCTTCTGAAGGACTATGAAGCGGCGGCAAAATACTCGGAAGAGGCTATCAAGCATAATCTGGCAGATGACATTGCTCAAATTTATGCGGCTACGGCTAAAGAGCTCGCCCCTCTTATGTTGTCTAATCTGGAATTCCGCAAGGCTGTTGAAGATTCTGTAAGGGATAAACACACAATTATATCTCGTCTTTATGGTTCATTGCGGTATTTTGCTTTGGCTGCAGAAGAGATAGTGAAAATTCACAATCTTTATCCTGAGGAACTCAATGCTATAGAGCAAATAATCAGTTTATACTCTCTTGCAGCTAAAGGCGATAAAGTAGAAAGCTTTGCCAAAAAGGGAATAGCTTTGGCGGAACGTCAAGGAAATACGGAGGCGGCATTTTCATTTTATGACATTTTGGGGACTAACTACATAGCACAGGAGAAATATTATCAAGCTATGGATGCTTACAAGTCAGCTTTGAAAATCAATCCTGAAAATCCTGAAGCTAATCTGAATATGTCTCTTGTTTATCAATTGCTGGAGGATCATAAATCGGCATTGCAATGGGCTGAAAAAGCTTTACAGCTTCCTAGCTTGACTGAAGAAGAACGCGAGTTTGCACAAAAATTTAAAGAAGAGTGCTTGCAAAATCTGGCAGCAAAAAAATAATATAAATGTAATTTTTAGAAAATTTATTTGATACATATAGGGCTTAATAAGCCCTATTTTTTTTGCCTAATTTCTTAAGATATTCTATTATTCCTATAAAGAAGATAGATGATAGAAGAGGGGGATACTATGAAAAGGTTTTTTTTCCGCTTTTTTCTAGTGTGTTTGCTTACAGGATTTATTTCGCTTTTAGAGCCTTGTAACTATACTCCCTGCTACAAACTCTATGTGCACAGTGAACTGAAAGCTGAAGAGAATCTCCCGGATGATGTGGTAACCTTGACTTCCCATGCTGAATACTACTATTCTTCAGGAGAATATGACAAGGCTAAAGCCTGTGCAGAAAAGGCTTTGACCGATATCAAAAGGCAAAAACACCTTGAGAAAACCACAAAAAAGCGGGGTTCTCAGCTGGACTATGCTAAGGCTCATACTCTCTATAGAATTGTGGGGCAGGTATATATCGAAGAAGGAAAGCTTAACGATGCTGCAGATATGTTAAAGCTGGCTTGCGATGAGGCTCCGTACAACGGCGATCACGCTGCAAGACTTGCGCAATGCTGTGAAATGCAAGGGAATTATGATAGGGCGGTATATTAGTATGAGAGAGCCATAAAATGTACGGCTCATCATGACTATGATATCGGAATGTTACAATATATGCTGAAAGACGCGATAGACGCTAGAGATCATAAGGTGGCTTCTAGGGAAATATACATGGATAATGCATATGCTTATTCCAAAGCCCAGGAACATGATTTGGCAATTGAAGAAGCTATGAAAGCTTATGAGCTTGATCCTGAGAATGAGATGACTATATCTGGTCTGAGGAATTGTCTTATTAAGGCCAATCGTCTGGAGGAGGCAGAACATTTTGCCAAAATAGGATTGGCTCTAGTAAAGAGTAAATTGGAAGATCACCCGTTTATTATAGGCTTTTACGATGATCTTGGAGATATATATGATGCCCAAAAAAAATATGATGATGCAATAAAAGCTTATCGTAACGCCATTCGTGCAGCTCAATTCTCCTGGACTACCGACAAATACCATCTTAAGGTTGCAAAGACCTGTCAGAAAGCAGGCTACTATAAACGTGCTATCTCATATGCTGAGGGGGCTATGTCTCGCGCTCGCATAGGCGGAGAGAACTATAATGAAGCGGAAGCCCTGATTGACGGCTGTTCACGTGTGTTAAAAATAAAAATGGAAGTCGATGGGGAAGACGGTGAAGAACCTGATGAAAAAAACAATAAAAACGAGAAAGATGCTATTAAGGAAGAGTTGCTTTTATTTATGAACGACTACTTAGACTAATAGAATGATTCTTATGAGAGATTACAAGCCTTAAAGTCTGAATGTTTGCAGAAGTTGGGAGAGCGACAAACAGATTGATATTCTTTGGCAAGCAAGGGGAGCACAGGCTCCTCTTTTTTTTGCTAAAAAGATAAAGATCCTTTACAATTACTGCTTAGAAATAAAGCGAAGAGTTAAAAGATTTGTAAATATGCTGGAACTTATAAAACTTATTCTGTTGTTGCCCTACGAGATTTTTAAAGGCATTTGGGAAAGTGCGAAAGAAGAGCCTGCAGGATGTGTAATTCTTATCCTGGTATTTCTTGGAATTGCCTTGACTTATGAGAGGCCTCCAACAGAGCAAGAATTAAATAAAAAAGTATTTGTATATTGGGAAAAAGGCCTTGAATACGCAAAAAAAAGGAAGTTTAAGTCAGCTTCTGAGCAACTTATTGAGGCCAATAAAATTTTGCCTGACAACATAATGATTTCAGCCAGGCTATCTCATTATCTTTATATGTCAGGTTCCTTACAGGAAGCGGAAGCATATGCTAAAAAAGCTCTCAGAGAAGCAGAGCGGCCAAGAGATAAGTCTTATAGAGCTTCTTTATACAGCACGCTCGGAGATATCAGTATGAGCGAAGAACTCTTTTCTGCTGCTATCAGAAATTTTAAGACGGCTATTGAAACAGATCCTGGGCGAGGGGAGCATTATTTGGTTCTTGCGCTTGCTTATAAAACCCAGGAAGATTATGAAAAGTCTCTACACTGGGCTGAAGAATCCTTAAAGCGTGAGATGAAGGAGAAAAATCAAAAAAAAGCGGAAGAACTGATAGAAGCCTGTCGTCAGAAGTTGCCTGATAAGACAGATGAGGGTATGGGAGAAGCAGAAGAACTTTGGCAGAAGGGTAACGGCTATTATGATAAAGAACAATATGAATTAGCCGCTGAAGAATTCAAAAAACTTCATGTACTTTTGCCTAACGATTTGAACGTCTTGAATGCTCTCTCCGCGTCCTTGGTAAACACCAGCATAGACGAGGCAAAGTTGTATTCGCAGAAAGCTCTGGTTGAAGCAAAAAAACAAGAGAATAATGAAGTTCTTGTCCAGTTATATGATCGAATGGCCCTCATACATTGGAAAGAAGAAAACTACGCTGATGCTCTCGAACCTTTACAATTATGTGTAAAACTCAAACCTGAAAATCCTTTGTTTTATCTAAGTCTTGCTTATAACTATAAGTTTCTCGGGGAATATGAAGAGGCTATTCTTTGGGCAGATAGAGGCTTAGAACGAACAGCTGACGAAAATCAGCGCATGCAATTTGAACGATTAAAAAATCTTTGTTTAGAAGAATTGTCACGAGACGAATCTTCAGATGAAGCAGAGGAAAATAATGATAATGAAATGAATGACTCTGAAAAAGCTGATGAAGCAGGAGAAGGAGAAGAATAGGCTACCTTATGAAAAAGTTTTTAACTGTTTTGAAATACTTGGCAATTCTAACATTGCTTCTTGTTATTTTAGTCGGCGTTTTCTTTCATAAAGAAATCAAGATGAAAGCGGCTGAAGAATACTTATTCCAAGCTGACACTCATTTAGGGGAAGGCAAGCGTGATTTAGCTATCGAAAAGTTTAAAAAGGCACTTTTGCTTTCTCCGGGGCACATAGATGCTTTGGTAGCCGTTTCATTGGCTCTTTATCAAGAGGAAAGATATCCTGAAGCACGTATTTATGCTGAGAAGGGGTTAAAGCAAATAGAACTTCAAGAGGCTTTTGAACATGCTGAAAATATGTTGCTCTTAACAGGAATAGTTTCCGAGTCGCAAAAAGAGAATCCTTTAAAACTCGACTAGTGTTTTGTGTTTTTTATCTAAATGTTTATTATCGGGTACATTTATTTTAGGCTTTGGTTCTCTGTTTTTCAAATCTTAAAGTTTCAACCGTTTAATAATATCTTAAAGCAGTTATTGGCTGTAATACTGAGTTGAAAAGTATTTCACTACCCCCTACGCCCCACACCCTATAGTGCGGCGGCTGTATCAATCAAGCATGAATAGATTGCTGACTGGCTTGGCATTACACAGGTAAATTTTAGCTGCAACACAGCACTAGTGCTGTGTTGCAACTAAAACTTCCCAATTTTGCCATCATCTGTGTGAATCTGTGTCCATCTGTGGATATAAATAAATGTACCCGATAACAAACTTTCAGCTGCAATAGTCTACTAGTTCCTCCGAGAAGCAGCAGTGTGTTTCGTGATTTTAAATTGTTCTTTGCCTTTATTGCGGTTTCATGCTAAAATTTTACACGCAGGGTAGCAGTAAATAGCAAAGGGTAAGGGCATGAAAAAAACTTGGGTATTCATTTTATTCACTGCCGCTCTTTTCATATTGGCTTATATTTCGCTGCATGTTGGCAATTATGAAGTGTCGCCTGCTATTGTTTTCAAGCTGCTTATCGCCAAAATTTTCAATCGGCCCATGCCTGAAACTGGCGATTATGCCAGAATAATAGTCTTGGAGATGCGCTTGCCCCGCATTCTCTTAGCTATAGCGGCCGGAGCAGTATTAGGCATGACGGGAGCTGTTTCTCAAAGCGTTTTTAGAAACCCTTTGGTTAGTCCCTTTATTTTGGGCATATCCTCTGGAGCTTCTTTGGGAGCGGCCATAGCTATAGTCTTTTTTTCTTCTTCAATGCTTGCTTTGGATGCTTTTGCCGCTCTTGGCGGTCTGCTTGCAGTTTTGGCATCATTCTTTATCGCCAGAAAGCCTGACGGCACTATGCCGCGCTTAAGTCTTGTGCTGGGCGGTGTAATAGTTTCTTCTTTTGCTTCTTCGCTCGTTGGTATACTCAAATACGTTGCAGACAGCGAAACTCAGCTTCCTGCTATTACTTTCTGGATGATGGGCGGCTTAGAAAGTGCTGATTGGGAAACAGTAAAGCCTGTTTTGTTTATTACTCTGCCGATTGTCATCTTGATTGCTGTTTTTGCAAGGCATCTCAATATTCTATCTCTCGGAGACAAAGAAGCCGCATTTTTAGGCATGTCACCAGAAAAATGGAAAATGTTTTTTATTTTCTTAGTAGTAGTTTCTGTCGGAGCATGTGTCGCCCGATGCGGAGTAATCGGCTGGATAGGTCTCGTAGTGCCTCATATGGCAAGAGCCATCTTGGGAGCGGAACATTCCTCTAGCGTGCCTCTTTCAGGGCTTCTAGGAGCCGGCTTTCTTCTTATTTCAGACAATATAGCCAGAAGCATTACAACGGCAGAATTGCCTGTAGGTATAATAACGGCTTTGATAGGCACGCCCTGCTTTATTTATTTCCTTAAAAAGCGGGAGGGCGGGGTATGGAAGTGACAGACTCCTGCAGAATAGAAGTCGAAAACTTGCGTTTTACTTATAAAGGCTCTGAAAGCTGCGTTCTAGATAATATTTCTTTTAATGTTGCCCTTGGTGAGAAAATAGCTCTATTGGCTCCTAATGCAACAGGTAAAACTACACTTTTTAACATTATAACCGGTATTTTAAATTATTTTGATGGCAGTGTTAAGATCGGCGGAGTCTCAGTAAATGACATGACCTTCAAAGATAGGGCACGCAAAATAGCGATAGTGCCCCAAAAACACGAACCTCTTTTTCCTTTCACTGTCCGAGACTTTATAATGATGGGCAGATATCCGCATCAGAATATATTTGGCTCCAGAACTTCAGAAGACATTGAAATAATTGAAAAGGCTGCAACTCTGACAGGGGCAGACAGATTCTACGATAGACCTTACAATACGCTTTCAGGCGGCGAGATGCAGCTTGCTGTTATAGCAAGATCTTTAGCCCAAGAACCGCAGATTCTTATTCTGGATGAGCCCGACAGTCACTTGGATTTCAAAAACAGGTTCGCAATTTTCGATCTTATAAGGCGAATTTCTGACAGCAAAAACATGACTCTTATAATGTCTTTACATGACCCTAATGCAGTGTTGCGTTTTGCAGACAGGGTTTTGGCTATGGACAATGGGAAAATAGTCGCTGATGGGAAACCTTCGGAGGTTATAACGCCTGATTTGCTTAAGACAGTGTACGGCGTAACTGTTCAAGAATACCGTAACGAAAGAGGTGAAAAACTCTACCTGCCGGAGGCTCTGGCAGCACAAAATTAGAGAGCGGGGGATTCAATAAAGTATAAATTAGAATGTATAGATTAGAAATATATGCAAGACCGTCCTATATTAATGCTCTCTAGAAGCAAACGAGCCAAGTAAAAATATTTATATTTTTACGGGAGTATCTGAGTAGAAACAGATATTTAGAAGATAATGTTTAGTTGTTAGGTTCTTTTATCGGTGTCTGTTTCTCCTAGATCTTGATCCTCACTCGCTACCCACCATCCACTACCCACTGTTTTTTTTATTGGAGGTTTATATGTATAAAAATCGAAAGTTTTTGACACTTCTATTGCTGCTTTGCATGGCATTCATACCTTTTAAATCCGTTTTTGCTGAGCAGATTGCAGACCAGCAGGGTGTATTGCACAATGTTCCTGAAAAATTAGAGAAACTGGCTGTTCTGTTTCCGCAAAGTTTCGGTTTGGTCTATATTCTGGATTTGTCTGACAAGCTTGTCGGTATTCCGAAAAACAACTTGAGAGTAGCAAGAACTCCTGATTCGCCGTTTTGCGCAAAATTTGTTCCTCAGGTGTACAAAGCTGCGGATGTTGGCAGCCCAGGCAAGCCCAACATGGAAACCATCTTCAAACTTAAGCCCGACTTGGTTCTTTCACTGACTCACGTGCCGCAAATGGGCAAGTTCAACAAGCTCATGAACAACAATGGTATACCAGCTTTCACCGTAAAAGCAGGATTCGGCAGTATGCAAGATTGGTTGGAAGCTGTAGAAAAAGTAGGTAAGATGACCGGCAAAGAAAACGAAGCGTTGAAATATATCGATTATGTAAACCTGAAGTCTGATTTTATTAAAAACAGGCTATCAGGGGTAGAATACGAGAAGCGTCCCAAGGTTGTTTTGGTTAATACCTTCGGGGGACAAATGTCCATAAGAGGGGCGAGAACCAATTTTGCTTCTTCTTTAATTGAATTGGCAGGCGGTCGTCTTATTTCTGGCGATAAAGACCCGGCTGATGCTGCCGCATGCGGCGAAATGCTTTTCAAATTCGATCCGGATATCATCATAGATGATACAGCTTCCGGAGAAATCAATCGCCCTTCTTGGTGGAAGGAGTTGAATGCGGTAAAAAATGGAAAAGTCTATGAAACTCCATATGATGATGAAAAAGCTTGGTTTACTAACTGGCTTTTTCAGAGTCACTCTCCTTTAGGGGCTATGTGGCTGGCCAAAAAGATTCATCCCGAGCTCTTTGCTGATGTAGACCTTCGCAAAGAGCAGGAAGAGTTTTACACGACTATATTAGGCAAACCCTTCACCCACCGCGGCACCGGCTTCAACTGAAAACTAGGGAGGGTAGGGTGTAGGGTGTGGACTAACACCAAACGATGAGTGATTAGCTTCGATAAATTAGAAATTATAATGTAAAATGTAGAGTGCAAGGTGTATGATCTGGACAAAATCAAGAAAAGAAAAAACACTCTGCCCTTTTCCGTGTATTCCGTGGTAGATAAAGGTTTTGGATTTAGTTTTCGGTTCTTATTTCGTGTATTTCGTGGTTTGAATCCTATTTTTTCTGCATCGTATTTCCGAAATGGTGTCGCAGCAGCGCTTCCGTAGTAGCGTCTCTGCCTCTGAACATACGGTAGACCTCAGAGGGATGCATGCTGCCGCCGAGAGCCAGAACAGTGTCTCTGAACCTTCTGCCTATTCTTCTGACTGCTTCTTCATTGTCTAGACCTGCTTCTTCAAAAGCAGCAAAGGCATCAGCGCTAAGAACTTCGGCCCATTTGTAGCTGTAATAGCCTGCGCTGTAGCCGCCTGCGAAAATATGAGAAAAGGCGCACAAGAACTTGTCATTTTCGTAAACAGGGGCAGAAGAACAAGTTTCTTTGGATATCCGCACGAAAGCGTCAAAAACTGATTCTTCATCGTCATCCGGGTCATAATCGCCGTGCAGGTAGAGATCAATCTTTACGAAAATCAGTTGCCTTTGCATTGCGTAAGCATTGCGGAAGTAGTTTGAGGCTTTAACTTTTTCGTAAAGCTCTTTTGATATGGTTTCGCCTGTTTTGTAATGTTTAGCCATTTGCATAAAGGTTTCTTCCTGGAGGCACCAGTTTTCCATAAATTGGCTTGCAAGCTCTACAGCATCCCATTCTACGCCGTGAACTCCGGCTGCGTCATAATCATCTATGGTAGTTAGCATTCCTTGCAGAGCATGACCGAATTCATGATATAAGGTGTTTACTTCATCGAAAGTCATGAGAGATGGCTGATCCCCTATGGGAACTGTTCCGTTGCATATTACATAAATAACTGGTCTTGTGAGTTCGCCATTTATCACTCTTCTGTTTCTGCATGTGTTCATCCAGGCTCCGCCGCGTTTTTCACTGGGTCTGGAGTAGGGATCCAAATAGAAATGGGCGATAAGAGACATATCTTCATCGTAAACGTTGAAGAATTTTACATCTTCATGCCATTTTGGAATATTCTCGTATTCACTTTCTTTGATTGTCACGCCGAAGAGCCTGTTCGTGAGAGCGAAAAGGGCATCCAAAACTTGGGGCATCGGGAAGTATTGGCGCATTTCTTCTTGTTTATAGCTATATAGGCTTTCGCGCAAGCGTTCTGACCAATATTGCATGTCCCAAGGCATAAGTTCTTCAGTGAAGCCGTGTTTCTTGGCAAATTCAACCAGTTCTTGATGTTCTTTTTCAGCTATAGGTCTGGCGGCTTCTTCGAGTTCTTGAATCATGCGAAGGACATTGTCCAGTTTGCCAGCCATTTTAGTTCTCAGTGTGAGTTCGTCATGGTTGCGATAACCCAAGAGTTGAGCTTTTTCTTTTCTGAGTCGCAAAATTTCTTTTATTACTTCAGTGTTGTCGAATTCGCCTTCAGAAGCTCTGGTAGTGTAGGCGTGATAGACTTGGCGTTTTTGCTCTCTGTTGGTTGAGTTTTTCATAAAGGGCATATAAGTGGGTATGTCCAGTGTTATTGCCCAAGGACCGTTTTCAGAGTCAGGCTCCTGTTCTGGATAGCGTTTTGCGTAGTTTTTAGCTGCTATTTTTTTTAAAGTTTCAGGCCAAGTTTCAGTATCTTTTTTGTCTGTGATTTCCAAGGCGAAAGCTTTGGTGGCATCCAGGACATTGTTTGAAAATTTGTTGGAAAGCTCGCTTAGACGTTTGGTAATCCAGTTGAATCGTTCTTTTTCTTCTCCGTCGAGAGCTATGCCGCTGTGTTTTGCAGATATAAGCTGAGTTCTTATAATGCGTTTTCTTGCGTTGCTGAGTTTTTCAAACTCTTTGCTTTTTCTGAGTTCGAGGGTTGCGTCATAGATGCTTTTGCTCTGAGACATTTTCAGCATCAGATTGATGCAGTCTGGCATCAACTCGTCATAGGCTTCTCTCAATCCGTGGCAGTTTTTCACTGACTTGAGGTGATTCAAAACAGCCCATGTGTATTCGAAGTCAAAGTTTGTTTCTTGAAAGGGCTCTTGAAGGGCTTCCCAAGTTGGCTTAGGGTTTTCTTCTACCGATTTAAGTATCTGCTCTGTTTTTTTGAAAACATCTTGAACTGCGGGAACGAAGTGTTCAGGTTCGATTTGATCGAACATAGGCAGACCAGTGCGTTTGTACAGTGGGTTTTGCTTTGAATTCATCATGCTGGATACTCTTTCTGTGATTATGTGTACATTTTTGCTGCTGTTAGCATTTATAACCTAGTTAATCGGAATAATCCAGACTTTTCTTTATTTTATGGCTTTTAGCTGTCAGTATTTCAGAACCAAACGGCGTAACTAAAAAATATTTATGTTTGTAAGCGAAGCTGAACAAGATTTGTATATTTAGGATATGTAACTAAACAACCCTACTTAACACTTCTTCCAGATCTTCTGGTGATTAGTCTTTCAATTCCTAGTCTGTGATTTTCCCAGAACCAAACGAGC
>JGI24710J26742_10004383_pt1 | contig 11607 bp, 8 predicted proteins | sample BioPla2DNA2_FD_26742 | JGI IMG/M metagenome (IMG submission 26742) | reverse complement strand
CTGATTTTAAAAATGTTTATAAAGTTACCAAATACAACCCGACCGAATGCTACCATCAGTATTTAGATGATGCTCAAATCAGTGGTACGGTAAGCGCCGGCAGGGCCAGCGGAACCATCCACTGGTCCAGATCTGAGGTAAATACCTGCACTTCCCTGGACGAATCATTGTTTTATAATTACAGTTTTGTTCCGGACGTTTAGTTATTGCCGTCAGGCAATTCTGCCTGCAAGGGTTGCCGGCAAATATCCCTCCCGGCAAGCGACAAAATAACAAATATTTAACTTGACAGATATTGTTATTATATACATAAGGAGACAATCGCTTCTTGGGAGGGAGTTTGCTTGAAAAAAGGATGGCGGCTTTTCTGGATGTTGGCCATTACCCTTTCTTTAACCCTTGCAGCAGGATCGCTTCTCAATAATACTTTTTATTATTTCCAAACGCTTCTTAACCGGCTCTGAACGTCGCCCGTTAATTAAAGGCACATGTGGATTCAATGGTAATCCCACGAACCAGTGGAATTAGTAGCAGTTTTTTAGTAATCTAAAAGCTAAAGGACAGGCTAAAAACAGATAACAGTTTTAAGGGGGTCAGCAGCAAAGTCTGTTGCAGCCGGGTTGTTCCGGGACGGCTGCAGGCCAGCCGGATTTTTAATCCAGGTAACTTTGACGTACCTCCGGTACTTTTCATTTTGTGGCCATCTAAAGGGGTCACTTTTTTCATTGTTCCGGGGCGGCCCCAGGATTCTCTTGTTTTTGCCCGGATCTTATTGTAGAATTATTTGATAGCTAATAGCTAGCTAATAGCGTTTGATTTGATTGGAGGCTGAAATCCCGATGGTTGAAAAAGGTACCTGGGTAGTGAAAAAAGGCCTGGCGGAAATGTTGAAGGGCGGCGTAATCATGGACGTCACAACTCCCGAGCAGGCAAAGATAGCAGAAGAGGCCGGCGCCTGTGCGGTTATGGCCCTGGAAAGGGTTCCGGCGGACATCCGGGCGGCCGGGGGCGTGGCCAGGATGGCCGATCCCTCAGTTATACTCCGGATTATGGACGCTGTAACCATCCCGGTCATGGCGAAGGCGAGAATCGGCCACTTTGTAGAGGCTCAAATCCTGGAATCGCTGGGAATTGATTATATNGACGAGAGTGAAGTGCTNACTCCGGCAGACGAATNATTCCATATCGACAAGCATGCCTTTAAAGTCCCCTTTGTGTGCGGGGCCAGAAACCTGGGAGAGGCGCTGAGAAGGATCGGTGAAGGCGCGGCGATGATCCGGACCAAGGGAGAACCCGGCACCGGCAATGTCGTGGAAGCCGTCCGGCACATGAGAATGGTGATGGGGGACATCCGTAGGGTGCAGCATCTGCCCAGGGAAGAACTGATGTCGGCAGCCAAAGAGATGGGGGCACCGTACGAATTGCTTCTCCAGGTAGCCGAACTGGGCCGCCTGCCTGTGGTTAACTTTGCCGCCGGCGGCATCGCCACTCCGGCGGACGCCGCCCTGATGATGCAGCTGGGCTGCGACGGCATTTTCGTAGGCTCCGGCATCTTNAAATCCGATCGCCCCGCTGTGCGGGCAAAAGCCATTGTGGCCGCCACCACCCATTACAACGATCCCAAGATCCTGGCCGAAGTGTCCAGGGACCTGGGTGAGGCCATGCCCGGAATTGAAATACCAACCATTGCACCTGAACAAAGAATGCAGGACCGCGGTTGGTAGGAAGAGGGATAAACTTGCCCGGGATGGTTAAAATAGTACCTGCAGACCCGAGAAATTACCGTTTGCGGCAGGCAGGGGTGGATGACCAAAACTCTTTTTAGAAAGCGAGTTTCCAGGATGATCGTAGGAGTTTTAGCCTTGCAGGGGGCGTTCAGGGAGCATCAGAGGGCGCTGGACGGGTGCGGTGTAAATTCGGTACTGATTAAAAAACCGGAACAACTTGAAGGCATTTCCGGTCTAATCATCCCCGGCGGGGAGAGTACTACCATCGGCAAGCTGTTAAATGAATTCAACCTTCTGAAGCCTGTCAAAAAGATGGGTGAGGAAGGTTTGCCCATCTTCGGCACTTGTGCCGGGCTGATTCTTCTGGCCAGGAATATCGCCGGTTCGGAACAGCCCCGCCTGGGCCTTATGGATATAACTGTGGAGCGGAATGCTTTCGGGCGTCAGGTGGATAGTTTTGAGGCGGATACAGATATACCGGCTTTAGGACCGGAGCCCTTCCGGGCGGTGTTTATCAGGGCACCCCATATCCTCGGCGTTAGCAGCGGCGTGGAGGTGCTGGCCAGTTTTGATGGTAAAATTGTGTTTGCCAGACAGGGAAAATTTCTGGCAGCTGCCTTTCATCCGGAGTTAACCGGGGACTTGAGAGTCCACCGCTATTTCCTGGATAAATGCCTTTAACCCCGTATGGTGGTCCCCTGCGCCGAATTTGTTAAATCTTAAGAATATACTATCTATAATTAAACCTATTGCAAATTTAAAATACATGTAGTAATATGTAAAACAAGTTTATAAAAGACCCAGTGAAAGGGTAGAGTAATCTGTCGCAAACCTTGCAGAGAGCCGGTGGTGCTGTGAACCGGCAGGGGCGGCAGGTGAAATTGGCTCCCTGGAGGGTGTTTGCTGAAAACAATAGTAGGCAAACACGGGCAGAACCCGTTATCACAGACTCAAGAGGACCGGACTTGTTTCCGGTCAAAAAGGGTGGCACCGCGGGAGAAAGCCTCTCGTCCCTGCTTTATGCCGGGATGAGAGGTTCATTATTTTTTAGAGCCGTTTTGAATAGTTTATATATTTGATCTTTGAAGGGAGAGTTATATTTTGCAGGACAAACAATATCTGATGATTCCAGGACCCACACCCGTTCCCCCTGCTGTGACGGCGGCCATGTCCAAACCTATCATTGGACACAGGGGAGATGAATTTGCCCGGCTGCACAAGCGGATTGTGGAAAAATTGCAAAGGGTCTTTCAAACCAGGAACGACATTTTCGTTGTAACCCATTCCGGTACAGGCGCCCTGGAAACCGCCATTGCCAATACCGTCAGCCCCGGTGATAAAGTCCTGTCTCTGATTACGGGGAACTTTGGGGAGCGTTTCGCCAATATCGCCAGGGCTTACGGCGCGGAATTAATTGCTGTGGAGTTCGGCTGGGGTAATGATGTAGACTTGGGGGTTGTGGAAGAAAAACTGAAGGAGCACCCTGATATCAAGGTTGTTCTGGCTACCCAGAATGAAACCTCCACCGGTGTTGTCAATGATATTGCAGGCATCGGCGCCCTGGTCGCCGGGACCCCGGCCCTGCTGCTTGTGGACGGTGTCAGCGGGGTGGGCGCCATTGAGATCAAAGTGGACGAATGGAATGTAGATATGCTCTGTGTAGCCTCCCAGAAAGCCCTGATGCTTCCTCCGGGTCTGGCTATGGTTACCGCCAGCGAAAAGGCCTGGGAGATCATTAACAAAAATCAGTCCCCGCGTTTTTACTTCAGCATGCCGGCATACAAGAAGTCCTACGAAAAACTAAATACAGCCTATACCCCCGGCGTGTCGCTGTTCTACGGCCTGGAAGCGGCACTGGACATGATGCTGGCGGAGGGAATGCCCAATGTTTTTGCGCGGCATGCGCTGTTGACCAGGGCCACCAGGGCTGCTATTAAGGAAATAGGACTTAAACTGCTGGCAGAGGACCGCTGTGCCTCGAACGCCCTGACAGCTGTCTGGAGCCCGGAAGGAATCGGGGCGGATGAAATCCGTAAAGTAGCCAAAAATCATTATGGAGTTGCCTTTGCCGGAGGCCAGGGGATTCTAAAAGGAAAAGCTATGCGTATTGCCCATATGGGATTTTGTGATAAAACGGACATATTAGTTGCGGTGGGCGCCCTTGAAATGGCTTTGGCGCGGGTCGGCTATCCGGTGCAGCTCGGCGCCGGTGTGCGGGCAGCCCAGGAAGTATTTTTAGGGAGGTCTTAAAAATGAAGGTACTGGTACTTGACGGCGTTGAAGAAGAAGGCCTGGCGGCCCTGAGGCGGGAACCGGATATTGAACTGGACATCCGCGGCAAAATGACAGAAGACGAACTGCTGGAAGTTATCGGTGAATGTGACGGTATAATCGTGCGCAGCGCTACCAAAGTGACCGCGCGGGTGCTGGAAAACGCTCCGAAATTAAAGGTTGTCGGCCGCGCCGGCGTGGGTGTCGATAATATAGATATTACAGCGGCTACCACCAGGGGAATTCTGGTGGTCAACGCGCCGGGGGGCAATACAATTGCGGCAGCCGAACACACCATTGCCATGATGATGTCCATGGCCCGGAAAATACCCCAGGCCAATGCCTCTTTGAAAGCAGGCAAATGGGACAAAAAGTCTTACATGGGCGTTGAAGTCAGGGATAAGGTCCTGGGTGTCATTGGGCTTGGCCGGATTGGTTCCGCTGTAGCCAAGCGTGCCCAGGGTCTGGAAATGAAAGTGGTGGCCTATGATCCTTACATTACCGAAGAAAATGCCGGATTGTTGGGTATCAAACTCCTGCCCCTGGACGATTTGCTGCAACTGGCCGACTTTATTACAGTTCACCTGCCTTTGTCCAAGGAATCTAAATATATTTTAGGAGAAAGAGCCTTCTCCCTGATGAAAGACGGCGCGCGCATTATTAACTGTGCCCGGGGAGGCGTGGTGGATGAAAAGGCCCTTTATGAAGCCTTGAAGTCGGGTAAGGTGGCCGGGGCAGCCCTGGATGTTTTTGAGCAGGAACCGAATACGGATAGCCCGCTTTTTGAGCTGGATAATTTTATCGCTACGCCCCACCTGGGTGCATCCACCTCGGAAGCCCAGCTCTGTGTGGCCTGCGACGTGGCGGAGGAAATCGTGGCGGCTCTGAAGGGTGGGTTTGTTAAAAACACTGTGAATATCCCCTCCTTAAGCCCGCAGGCCCTGGCTGTTGTCAAGCCTTACCTCTATCTGGCTGAAAAAATGGGCAGGTTTACAGCCCAGATCATCAGCGGGAGGGTGAGCCAGCTTGAAATTACTTACAGCGGCGATTTGGCCAAACAGGAAGTTTCACCCATCACAAATTCCATTTTAAAGGGCTTCCTGGATACCATCCTGCAGGAGATGGTTAATTACATCAACGCTTCGTTTCTGGCTAAAAACCGCGGCATTCAGGTTATTCAAAAGCAAATGGAAAGGAACGGGGATTACGCCAACCTGCTCACGATCCGGGCGGTCTCCAACAAAGACGAGATTTCCGTGGCGGGGACCATTTTCGGGGGCGTTGACGCCCGCATCGTCAGCATCGACGGCTACCATGTAGACGCAGTGCCGGAAGGCCACATGCTCTACGTTCCCCATATCGATAAGCCCAGAATCATCGGGCCGGTGGGCAACCTGATCGGCCAACAAAACATCAATATCTCCGGCATGCAGGTGGGACGCAAGGTAGTTGGCGGAAAGGCTATTATGCTGCTGAACGTCGACGCCTCCGTGCCTCAGGAAACACTGGATGAGATTAAAAAGATTGACGGAGTGCTGGGAGTTAAAAACGTGAGCATTTAATAATTATGCGCAGATTCTAAAGCAAGAATGAGGAGGAGGCGTCCCGCCGGGGGGCGCCTCCGGTGTTTGCAGCAAGCCCGGATAAGCAAAAACGCAACGCTTAACTCCAACAACTTTACCTGTTTTTTTTATTATTAAGCAAAGGCTTTCCTGTAACTGTCCTGTATCCTGTCGTTCCGTCCGGGCTAATTTTACAAACCACCTGGCTTGTAGTATAATAGTAAAATTAAATTCATTAAAAACCAGTATATTCTGTTAAAATATCCAGTGGGGGTAGATTTTCTTGCTTGATATGAAATTTGTTCGAAATAATCCTCAGGTCGTCCAGGATGCTCTTCTTAAACGTGGCTCTGCAGTCACCCTGGACGAGTTCCTCAAACTGGACCAGCAGCGCCGCGAGAAGCTCTTTATTGTGGAGCAGATGAAAAACAGGCGCAACCTGGTTTCCGAGGAAATCGGCCGGTTGAAGAAAGCCGGTAAAGACGCACCGGATATGAAGCTGGAAATGCGCGACCTTTCCAGGCAGATCAAGGAAATCGATGAGGTTTACAAGGATCTGGAGGATAAGCTGCAACAGATCCTGCTTGATATCCCCAACATACCGCACGAGACTGTGCCTGTGGGACAGAGTGAAGCAGACAACCAGGTGGTCCGGACCTGGGGAAAACCGCGCGAATTTAAGTTTGCCCCGAAACCCCACTGGGACCTTGGCGAAGCTCTGGACATTCTGGACTTCGAACGGGGCGGCAAGGTTACGGGAGCCAGATTTACCTTCTATAAGGGATACGGGGCCAGGCTGGAGCGCGCGGTAATTAACTTTATGCTGGACCTTCACACTAATCAGCACAACTATGTGGAAGTTTTCCCGCCCTTTATGGTTAACCGGGAGAGCATGATTGGAACAGGACAGCTGCCCAAATTTGCCGAGGATATGTTTAAGATTGAAGGCCAGGAGTATTATTTGATCCCAACTGCGGAAGTGCCGGTAACAAACCTGTACCGGAATGAAATTCTGGATGGGGCGCGGTTGCCCATCCTGCATTGTGCCTACAGCGCCTGCTTCCGGGCGGAGGCCGGGGCTGCAGGGAGGGATACCCGGGGTCTGATCCGGCTGCACCAGTTTAACAAAGTGGAGCTGGTCAAATTCTGTCGGCCGGAAGACTCCTACGAAGAGCTGGAAAAGCTAACCTGGAATGCCGAGAGGGTGCTGCAAATTTTAGGGCTGCCTTACCGGGTCGTAGTTTTGTGCACCGGCGATCTGGGCTTTTCCGCGGCCAAGACCTACGACCTTGAAGTATGGCTGCCCAGCTACCAGGGTTATAAAGAGATTTCCTCCTGCAGCAATTTTGTTGATTTCCAGGCCCGCCGGGCCGGTATTCGTTTCCGCAACGCCAGGGGTAAAGCCGAGCTGGTGCATACCCTGAATGGATCCGGTCTGGCCGTGGGCCGCACGGTGGCCGCCATTATGGAAAACTACCAGGAGTCCGACGGTTCTGTAACCATACCGGAGGCGCTGCGTCCCTATCTGGGGGGCCTGGCCAGAATTGGCTGATTAATTGCACTAACCCGGCCTTTGAGGTTGCTCCTTTAAGGTAATCTCAGGGCCGGCGGCAAAACAAAGAATGCGCAACCTGGATAGCACGTAAATCCAATCAGACAACAAAATAAACCGTTAAAAATATTGATGGAAATAACGATAAACACAAATAAGATATAAATAGCCATAAGGGACTACCTGGTGGATTTTTAATGAATCCCGGGGCAATTGCCTGATAAACACTCCGGTAAGTACACAATAAGGCTGCACTACAGCTATAATAAAGAGCGCTTATTGACACGGGGTTGTTTCTATGCTAAACTGTATCTTGCATTATTTGTTCTATATCCCTTATTAGAGGATGACCCGGCACGGAGGGGTGTCCGAGCGGTTTAAGGAGGCGGTCTTGAAAACCGTTGAATCTTCACGGGTTCCGTGGGTTCGAATCCCACCCCCTCCGCCAGCAGACAGCCCATTTTAATTGATTACGGAGAGTTGGCCGAGTTGGCTGAAGGCGCTCGCCTGCTAAGCGAGTATACGGGCAAAACCTGTATCGAGGGTTCGAATCCCTCACTCTCCGCCATAAACATGTAAAGCACATCCCTGCGGGGATGTGCTATTGTGATGCCCGTGCAGAGGTTGTAAGTTAAATCCCATTTAGAAAAAATTTCGGCTAATTTTGTGATGCCCGTATAGAGGCTGTAAGTCCGTTAATATAATAACCATACCTGGAATCTTGATAGCATTTGAATATTATTCTTAATAATAATCAGGGTGCTGTAGAAATGCCGGGGGATGTTTTGTTTTTCAGGCTGTCGTTTAAAAAGGAATGTCGAACCGGTTCATAAACCAGTCGTCATCATATTTTCTCTGTCTTAAATAACGNTCCCGCTGTTCGAGGACCCCCCCATCCAGAACCCTTTTGACAAGCCTCCCGGAAGGGACCTGACGCTGGATTTTCGCGATCCTCTCTTCCTTGAAATGAGAATAAGCCATCCTCAGCAAGTTGTAGTGGACGTGGTTCATTGACACCGGGTAGGGGTGTTTTTTACGAAAGAGATGCAGGATTTTGACGCTGGGGTTCAGATATAGGTTAAAGCCGAAGAGCCACAGCTTGAGGGAAAGCTCGACATCCTCGTACCCCCAGACAATAAAGCCCCTGTCAAACCCTTCGACCCGGCGGAAGGCTCCGGCACGAACCGCCAGGCATCCCCCGGGAAGCAGCGGGACGGGAGTAATGCCCATATTCCGGGGCGGGGGGAGCCAGACAGTTTCGAGCCGTTCGTTCCAGGTTTGTCCGTAACCGGTTGCCGCGGGATTGCCCAGGGAGCCAATTGCGGGAGACACGGCGTCAACGCCGGGGCGCCGGAAGGCAGCCAGGAGTTTTTCCAGCCAGCCCTCCGGAACCGTGATATGGGCGTCACAAAAAATCAAGAATTCGCCCCCCGCGGCTGAAGCCCCCAGGTTTCTGGCCCGGGCCGCGCCCAATCCGGGGCAGGACAGATGTTTAATCCCGGCGTAAGCAGCGTCGTCAGCCAGGAAACGGCAGCAGCCGTCGACGGATTCGTCGTCAACAATAATGATTTCGATTCCGTCAAGGGATGTGGCAGCCAGGATGGAGTCTGCGGTCATTTTAACGTTAGTCCCTTCATTTTTACAGGGAATAATAATAGAGGCCAGCACCCTGGTATTTTTACCTGTTATCTGCATGATCACACCTGCCAGTCGTTTTATAACAGTCTATTAACCGGGCAAGGGAAAGGAGCAAATTTCCGGTTTGTAAAATATGTTATTTTTACCAGTGTAGGACGGTTTTGGATCTTGCAGGGAAAAAGTATATTCTTTGGCATATGATGGAGCGAGGGTAAATAATTGTTTTATAGACAAATAAATACTACGGATTTGGCCTGCTAAATCTTTGCACAAACGGTAGATTATAACGCCTTGACGGGCAGCCATGAATTTGATACAATATAACCTGCCACATAAAAGGCACCTCATATGCGCCTGTAGCTCAGCTGGATAGAGCGTCTGACTACGGATCAGAAGGTCGGGGATTCGAATTCCTCCGGGCGCGCCAGTAAAATCAAAGCTTCCGGGTTTTTGCCCGGAAGCTTTTCTGTGTGTTTGGGGATAATTTGGGGATAATGATTTCAAAACTATCCCCAAAGGGGCACAACTTAACTGAAAAAAAACTAAAGGACAGGTTGCTTGTACCTGCCCTTATTTTGCGTCTTTACTATTGCCCTTCATGTTCTGATAAACTTGTTCCAGTCTGTTGGCTGCCTCCTGGTCAGCTGACTTGAGGTAGTGGCCGTAAATGTTCATGGTGGTTCCAATATTGCTGTGGCCCATTCTGCCACTGATACTTTTGACCGGCAAATTCTGATTAATAAGCATGGTGGCTGCTGTATGACGGAGCCCATGAAAGGGAAGCGGCGGTAAGCTATGGCGTTTTATGAACTTTGGGAACCACTTACTAATAGTGTCCGGGTGCATTGGCCGGCCGTCCCAAGTGGTAAATAAGCGGTTGGAACCTTGCCACAAGTCCCCAACTTTTAGTCTAGTCTCCAATTGTTCACGCTTATATTGACGAAGCATGTTCACAAGAAATGGCGGCAGGGAAAGTAGTCTTTCTGATGACTTTGTTTTTGGTGCCTTCGTAAATACACCCCGCCCGGGTAAATACTGACTGGCCTGCCGGACTTCGAGAGTATTGTTATCAAAATCTATATCAGTCCATTCTAATCCCATTATTTCACCACGGCGTAAGCCGGTAAATAAAGCTAACTGTATTAATACCCGATACTTTAATTCTTCCCGTTCTAGAGCTGTAAGTAATAGGACAACCTGTTGTTCATCATAGCAATAGGCAGGGCTACTGGAAGATTTGGGAGGTTTAACTCTAGCGCATGGGTTAGAAGCTAAGACCTGCCATTGAACTGCGTCCTGAAGAATACTGGATATAATGCGGTGTGCGTAAGATATTGTTTTCCCGGACAGTCCACCTTTTTTTCCGTCATATCGTACTCCGTCCTCTTGCAAATTGGCGTATAACTCCATCAAATGAGCGGGTTTGATTTGTTCGATTTTTAAGTGACCTAATGCGGGGAGTATGTATTTCTGGAGCATGTCCTTATAGCTTGATAATGTTTTAGGAGCTAGTTTAGAGTTGCCATAGTCCCTAATCCATCTTTCCACAAAATCAGCAAAGGTAAGCTTGCCTGGTTCAATCAGTAGGCCTTTTTCAATCTCAAGAGTAAATTCAGTTAGTAATTTGTTTGCTTCCTTCCTAGCCCGGCAACTATTTATTTTAGTACAACCCCGGCAGTTGTTCTGTTCGCAGGCAACTTTTACGGTAACGGTTTTCTTTTTCTTAATCTGCCTGCCTTCCTTCATCCCGCAAGAAACAACTAGCCTCCAGGTTTTTGGACCGCGTTTCTCTAATGAACCTGCACTTGCCATTATTTATTCCCTCCCTTGTTTTTTATCGTTCCGATGCAGGCGCTTGCTTGCTTTGTCTTTATAACCGCATTCCTCACAGAAGTTACGTCGTCCCTTTTGAGGCTTCCGGCCTGTTCTTATGTAAGGACGTCCACAGCCGTCACAGATACATAGCATTAATTTTTTAGTTAAAATTTGGGCGATATTTAACCACAGTGTTCCTAGGAAACCTAAGCCTGTATCAATATGTACCTTGAACCCGTTTTTCTCCCACATGGTTTGGAGAGTTACATACTGTTTTAGTTTTGTATTAATAATTCCACATAGCAGCTGGCGTTGCATTTCAATTTCATACTCAGAAGCGTCTTCATATTTCAGATGTAGCCATTTTTCTTCAGACGCTTTTTTGTTTTCAAGGAGGCACATGGCAACTTCAAAGGCTGCATCTAGTTCTTTGGCTTTTTCATACCATTGCGGCACATTTTCATAGCCGTACCAGTTGCCTCTTTTGTAGTAAGCGGGTTTTCTCCCCTGGGGGTAGTAACCGCCTTCCCAAAGCGGCCCGTACCGTAAAGCGAACTCTTTAATTCTTTCAATGGTGTTGGGGTGGTAAGGAGATCCCTCGGATAGTTTTAAAAACTTGTTGAACATTTTTTCAATGTTCGTGCCTTCTGCCTTTTCCCACCCGTTTTGCTGCAACCAATAAAGCAAATGGTTCCGGTTGTTATAAATATGAGGGTTGTCCGGGATAGGTGGGAAGTGCAGTATTAAGCTTTTAAGTGTGTCATTTGGCAGGTTGAATGAGTTACCAGCAGTCAGTGGTTCAGATATAGCCTCGACATCTGGAGGAACGTAAATACCAGTTTGTTCAGGGATGAATAATTTGAACCTTCCTTCAGCGTCACCTATTAGTCCTAAAACTTCAAGTTTTTTAATGGTTTTGTTGGGCATAGCAATTCCTCCTAAAAAAAAAATTCAAAATAGAAGTGAACTAGAAGTGAAATGCTAGTTTCATCTTAACTTAACTGTTAACCTAAATCAAGAGGGAGGTTAAGAAATAATGAGG
>JGI24710J26742_10004378_pt1 | contig 11616 bp, 12 predicted proteins | sample BioPla2DNA2_FD_26742 | JGI IMG/M metagenome (IMG submission 26742) | reverse complement strand
CTTTGAATTGTGCGATCAGCACAAAATATGGTATCAGATAGATATCCTTCATATCTTGTTCCTTTTATATTTTCTTCGTACCAAGTATCTAGTACTGTTTTTATTGTACTATCTTCATCATTTGCATGAGCAGTTTCATAGTTAGTACTATATGTTCCATACATATAACCCACGAATTTATTATCATTAGCACTTGAATTAAATGCTGTTTTTGTAATCTGCGTTTGTGTTCCTGTTGAATTTATACTACATTCATTATTTGGACATGTTCCATTATAGATTATTCTGATTGAACCATCCCCATTTATTCTAACGATCTTCCATTGATGTTCTGCAAAGATTAAGTTATTACTTAAATAGTCTTTTGCCCCTCTATAGTAATAGCTATCACCATAATCATCTTCCATTTTATACATTAGGTTATCTGTAGAACCACTTATAGAAGCAAATGTACCTTCAGGTGCTTCCTCAATATTATCAGCACCGCCATATTGGGCTAAAATTTTGTCAGCTATAAATTGCTTATGTCCTTCTCTTATTTCTATATGGGCTTTAAATATTTTTCCCTGATCTTCATCTTGAGATACTCCTGTGTCAGGGAAATATAGTTCTAAGTTATAAGTGTGTACTTTATTTCCTTCTGTTGGAGATGAAAAGTGAGCATTACCTAGGAATACTTCTTGATTCTCTCCAGATGGTATGCCTGTTAGTTCTTCTATTGATGGAGCTACCTGTCCATTATCATCAGTATTAGTTGAAGTTAGTTTATACTTTAGAGCATTCTCTGTAAAGGTATTTTCCTCTACTATTAAAATAATATGGTACTGCATATCTTCATTAGTAGTATTATTACCAGTTAGAGTAAATGTTTTAGTCCCAAATGGATCATCACTTGGTTCTATATTTGGTGCATTTATTTCTTGGCCTTCACTATCATAGTGAATAGTCATAACTCCACCAGTTACATTTATAGTTGTTGAGTCTTCTGTTCCGGTTATATTTGCAGTAAAGTATGCAAATGAGAGTCCGATTGTTATAAGTAGTAGAGATAATATCATACTTACTATTGTTATTATTGATATTTTTTTATCGTTCATAATTATTCTTCCTCTATTAAGATAATACTATCACTTTATAGTGGTTTTTTCAAATAAATAAAAGAAATATTTATATTTTGGGTTAATTAATTTTATATTATTGTTGGGATTAAAAGTTGCTGTTTGTTTTTTTATTTTTTGTTTCTTCTGAGTATTTTACCGATTAATTGGTTAGCAGTTTCAAATTATAAATCAGACTTCATAAACTTTTGACTTTTGAATGGTTTTAGATGAAGGAATAATTGTTCAGAGTATATTTGAGCGAATAAAAAAACAAGAGAATTTTTATTTAAATCGCTTGCTTTTTGCTTTATATTTCCCAGTTGATTGGTTTTATATTATTTTTGATTAAGAAGTTGTTTGTTTTAGAAAATGGTTTACTATTAAAAAAACTTTTATAAGCTCCTAGGGGTGATGGGTGTGAACTTTCTATTATTAAGTGATTTTTATTAGTTATTAGTTTCTTTTTTGTTTTAGCATAGTTTCCCCAGAGGATAAACACTATTGGTTCTTTTCTTTCGTTTAGTTTAGATATTATATTGTCAGTAAAAAATTGCCACCCTATATCTTTATGACTATTTGGTTTATCTTTAATTACGGTTAAACACGAATTAAGAAGAAGTACTCCTTCTTTAGCCCAAGATGATAAATCATTTGATGTAGCCTCTATATTTAAATCGCTTTTTAATTCTTTGAAGATGTTTCTTAAAGATGGAGGCTGTTTAATATCTTTGTTAACAGAGAAGCAAAGTCCATTTGCTTCACCTTCTCCATGGTAGGGATCTTGCCCAATTATTACGGCTTTTACATTTTTGTATGGGGTAAGCTCTAAGGCTTTAAAGACATTATTAAAAGATGGATATATTGTTTTGGTTTTATATTCTTCTTTTACTTTATTTATTAATATTTTATATTCTTTTGAGTTGTAAATATCTTTTAAAATTATATTCCAGTCCATATTATCCTTTAGTACATGATATTATTTTTTTTAGCCCATGGTATAAAGTGATCTTTAACTGCGGTTGACAGTATTGATTCATCTTCACCTAGGGTAAACCATCTATATTCAACTATTTCATCATTTGGTTCAATATCTACATCTATATCTTTAAGTGATAGATACATATGCATTTCAATATTAATAGAAGGATCTGATAGAGCTGGTTCTCTAAAAACAATTATTGGTACTAGCTGTTTTTCATCAATAACAAAACCATTTGCGATTTCTTCTTCGCATTCTCTTTTAGCAGCTCTTCTAAATGATCCATCATATGTTTCTACTCCGCCACCTACTAAAGTGTATTTTCCTTTTTTAGCACTTCTTTTTGACATACTAACTAGGACTTTACCATTTCTTATAAATGCTGTTCCTACTACTAATAAATATCCTTCTTCATTATTCACTTTATTACCTCTTTTTATTCTTACTATTTAATTATACCGTTTAAAAACTTAAGTTCAATACTTTTATGCAGAACTTAAGCCTAGTGTACATTTAAATTTCAATTAATTCGGTTACATTATCTTGCTCAGCTATTAATATGTTAGTAAAATTAATATCTTTTTCTTTAAAAGTTTTTTCTAAAGTTTCAAGAGCAATTTCTTTTTTATTATTATCCTGACTTAAGTGGGCTAATATTATTTTTTTAGTATTAGGTCCGATTAGTCTACTTAAATATGATGCTGAATCTTGGTTTGATAAGTGTCCAGTTGGACTTAAGATTCTTCTTTGAAGCCGTCTTGGGTATTTTCCATAACTAAGCATTTCAGGATCAAAATTACTTTCAAATATATAGATTGATTTATTTGTAAGTTTTGGAAAGTGTTTTTGATGAATATAACCTGTATCAGTTATATATACGATAGATTTATTATCTTTAGTTATAACATAGCCATTACTATCGTTTGTATCATGACTTGTAGGAATAACTTCAATTAAGATATTTCCTATATTTAAGGTATCATTAATTATTTCTATGTTTTCATAATCTTTCAAGTATTTTAAATCTTCAAGCATACTACTAGACATGACTATTGTAGGATTATATCTTTTTGTTAAGGTTTTTAATGCATTAACATGATCACTATGAGTATGAGTGATAAAGATATAATCTATTTCACTTAGTAACATTTCATGTTTTCTTAAAGCGTTTTCTAAATATTTAGTAGTCATTCCTGCATCGATAAGTAAATTATATTCTTTTGTTTTTATTAAAGTAGAGTTTCCTTTTGATCCACTAGCAAGTACACTAACTAACATCTAAATACCTCTCCGCATGGATCTAAATATCTACCTAATACATTATCAAATATTTCAAAGTGAAGGTGAGTACCAGTAGACCTACCACTATTACCCATACCACCAATGAATGTTCCTCTGGCAACATTTTGTCCTAGTTCAACTCTTAAACCAGGTACCAAGTGGGCATAAGTGACTGTATACCTTCCATCTGTAGTTAAAATTTTAACATAGTTTCCATATCCTCCACCACAGGAACTATATTCTTTATCACCACGTCTGTCACCACGCAGAGAGGCGCAGCCATCTTTCGTTGCGGTAACCTTACCACCCAGTGATGCATATATAGGTGAGCCCATTCCTGGACCTGATACATCGATACCATTATGATGAGTTCCCCATCTTGGTCCAAATCTACTTGTAATTATACTTGGATTGGTTGCTGGCCATAGCCAAGAGCCAATTCCAGCATAATATTGAAATCCACCAGATGAGTGTCTTTTAACTCCTCTTGAGATAATTTTATTAATTCTTGGTTTTATTTCAACTGTTAAATTTTTTATAACAACTAAATCATGGATTTCACCATTTCGGTATAATACTTTTTCGGTTACTCTTTTTATTCCATCTACACCTTCTTGAATTGTTTTTTGAGTTCCATAATAAGCATTTTCATCGTCTATGTATTCAACTTCGTATCTTTCAATAACATCTTCAACAACATGCATTTCATTAGTTATAGTAACAAGAGGTTTAATTAATCCTATATTTACTACTTGATTTGGAGATAGTAAGACATTTTCACTTGAAAAGTTTGGATTTGATATTAAAAACTCTTCGGTGCTTAAATTGTTTTTATAAGCCACACTTTTTATGTCATCTCCCTCTTTGATAACATATTTTTCTTGTTCATCTAAACTTCCATAAAGTAAATACTTACTTATATCACTAGAATTTTCAAAAATAAAAGAATCAACACTTATTAATGTTTCTTTAATAGATATTTCTTCTTCCCAGTAGATTGTTTCAATTTTAGATCCTACATCAACAATTTCTTCTTGGGTTTCACTAGCAAATGCTTCATATTCATCTGATCCTACAAATGCTTTTATAACGCTTTTAAACGCTTCTTCAAAATCTTCTTTTTCAAGCACATTTAAAACAAGAGGCTCATCTTCTGGATAATCAATAGTTACTACATATCCATTTATAGTAAAGGGATCTCTTTCTCTAATAACATCATAAATTTCTTCACTTGTATTTATATTAGTTTGATAAGTATATTCTTCTTTTATTTCAAGTGAATAAGGAGGATATACTTTATCTACATTATATTTTTCTTTAACTTCATTTTGTTTTTCATCAATTAATTTAACTAAATTATCTTCTGATTCAATTAGTCCAATTGTTTCTCCGTTTAAATAAACTTTATATAACTTTCTAGGTATTGCCTCACTTTGAACATCAGCACCTACAAAAAATAAAAATATAAAAGTTATAATAGAAAATAATATTCCGAGCGGACTATTACTTTTCATAACTTACCTCACTTCTTCCTTTTTAGCAAAATTTCTAAAATTACTCATATTACCTTCGAATACAAGTTCAATGGTACCAGTACTACCATTACGATGTTTACCAATTATTAATTCAGTTAATGATACATTGGTTTTCTCTTTGGGTTTATTATAATAATCATCACGATATAAGAATGCGACAATATCAGCATCTTGCTCAATTGAGCCTGATTCTCTTAAATCACTCATGATTGGTCTTTTGTTTTCTCTAAGCTCTACACTTCTTGATAGCTGAGCTAGAGCAATTACTGGTATTTTAAGTTCCATTGCCATAGTTTTAAGTGATCTGGAAATTTCAGCTACTTCTTGCTGGCGATTTCCAGCATATCTAGCACTACCATTTATTAATTGTAGGTAGTCAATAATTACTAAACCTAATCCTTTATCACTTGTTGCCAGTCTTCTACATTTTGCTCTTATTTCTGATACAGTAATTCCTGATGAATCTTCTAAGTAAATATCTGTTTCACCTAACTGGCTCATTGCTTCATTTACCTTTTTCCAGTCATTGTGTTCTAGTTTACCGGTTTTAAGTTTATTCATATCAATGCCACCAACAGATGCAATCATTCTTAAAGCAAGCTGCTCAGCACTCATTTCCATATTAAAGATTGCGACTGGTTTTTTACTGTTTATTGCTGAATTAATAGCAATATTTAAACCAAATGCTGTTTTACCCATTGCTGGTCTTGCTGCAATAATAATCAGTTCATTTTCATGAAGACCACTAGTTAATTTATCAAAGTCATAAAATCCTGTTGCTATACCTGTTATTTCAGCTTGATTTTTAGCTAGTCTCTCTAAATGTTCTTGGGTAGTTCTCATAACCTCGCCAATGGTTTTAATTTCTCCTGCTTTTCTTGCTTTAGTTACAGTAAATATTTTCTTTTCAGCATCATCTATCATTTCATTAGTGTCTTCTTCTTCATTATATGCACTAACATTTATTTCGTTGGTTACTTCAATTAATTTCCTTCTTAGAGCTTTTTCTCTAACAATATCTATATAGTGATCAACATTTGCTGCAGTTATTACTGAGTCAATTACTTCACTTAAATATTCAATACCACCTATTGAACTAATATTAGATTTTTTTTCTATTTCATTTTTAACAGTTGTTGAATCCAGTGGTATTTTATTTTGATGTAGCTCGTATATTGCCTCAAATATTCTTTTATTCGCAACATTTAAAAACATCTCTGGAAGAAGTTCTTCACAAACTTTTTCTAAAGCATATGTGGTTAAAAAGGCACTACCTAGTACTGCCATTTCTGCTTCTAAATTTTGGGGCATTTTTCGTTCAATCATTTTATTCCTCTTTTACATCAATTTTTATATTAGCCTCTACTTCTTTATGTAGATTTATTATTACTTTATGAGTTCCTAGGGTATCAATTGGACTTATAATTTTTATTTGTTTTTTATCAATATTTAATTCAAGTTTTTCTTTGATTAAGTTTGCTATTTGTTTAGTTGAAACAGTTCCGAATAATTTACCCTCTACTCCTGATTTCATTTTAATTACAAAAGAATCTTTTTCTAATATTTTTTTATATTCTTTTGCTTCCTTTAATTCTTTTGCTACTTCTTTTTCTTTAATTAACATTTCTTTTTCTAAAAGTTCTTTACTTTTTTCAGTATATTTAACTGCAAGACCTTTCTTAATTAAAAAATTAATAGCATATCCATCACTTACTTCAATTACATCATCTTTTTTTCCTTGATTTTTTACATCTTTTAACAATATTACTTTCATTTTATCTCCCTAACTCCATTTAATTATATCAAAACAATTAAAAAAAAGATACTAAGGTATCCTAATGTACTTTCTTTAGTGCATAATTTCCTTTCTCAAGGAAATTATAATATTCTTTCTTGAAAATGTAAATTTATCAGCAACATAACCTTAATTCCTTTTATTTATATAACTTTATATGGATCACTTATACTACCGGTTCCTGTTACTCTAGTATCACCTTTTAAATTAATAACACCTCTTACACTTCTAGAGTTAGATACTATTGAAAGAGAATTAATAGCTGCTGTCGAATTAACAAGAAATGCAGCTGAAGAAAAATAAAATCTTGATGGACTCATCAGCCAAATATTTAAATATCCGTTTAAATAATTTCTAGTATTGTTTGATCCTCTAAGTAGTCCTGCTACTGATGCCTCATCTACAGTTAAAAGTCCGATCGGATTAGTAAGAGCACCGTTTCCTACTACAGTGTCAGATACAGTAAAGCGGTCATTTTTATTAGTACATCGTAAGCTTGGGCTTTTATTATTATCAACTCTGTCATAAGCTTTATAATATGTTGTTCCAGTACCACCATAACCATTACCACTATGAAGTGAGCGGTCATTACAAAATAATGTGTCTGCTATTCTTGATTCAAAAGCCGTACCTTTAATATTAGTGTTATACCAATTATCTAAATAAGTTTTTATATTACTATTGTTTTGATTACTGTGAGCTGCTGCATAAGAGCCAGATGTATTTCCATACATATATCCTACAAATCTGTTATTATTATCAGTGGTATTATAAGCGGTTGAGCCCATTCCAACGGCACTATAGCCATCTAGTATAGTACATGAATTATTAGCACATTTTCCATTATAAATAATTCTAATCGTGCCATTTCCATTGATTCTAACTATTTTCCATTGATGGTTAGCAAAGATTAAATTATTTTTTACATATTCTTTAGCACCTCTAAAATAATAACTCATTCCATAATCATCAGGCATTTTGTGCATTTTGTTATCTGTTTGACCACTTATACTACTAAAGGTGTTTGAGGGAGCTACAGTTATATTATTAAAACCAAACTGATTAATTATAAGGTCATCTAAATAATCATTTACACTAGATCCTATTCCTTCTTTTATATCAATAACTGCACTAAAACTCTTACCAGTATCATACGTTTGGTCTTGACCTGTTAGAGGAAAATACAGTTCTAATTTATAGGTATGAACTTTATCTTGCCCAGATGTTCCTCCAAAAGAACCATTTCCTAAAAAAATAGTTCTAGCTCCGGTTTTTATTCCAGTTAAACTTGTAATAGATGGAACTATTACTCCACTACTTCCTGTATTAGTTGAAATTAATTTAAATTGAAGTGCATGATAAGAAAAAGTATTACTATTTATTTTAAGACTTAAGTTATATCTCATCGTACTTGTAGTAACATTATTACCTGTTACAGTAAAGGTTTTAGTCGCAAATGGTGAGTTACTAGGCACCATATTGGGAACATTAATAGCAGGACCTCCATTATAAGCCATTTCCATTTTTCCACCAGTAGCATAAATTGTATCTACTGTTTCTGCCCCTGATACGACTGCTGTTATATAAGCGTAACTTATTCCAAAAATTAAAAATGCTGAAATAAGAAAAATAATTACTATTAAAAATATATTTTTAATTTAGCATCACACCCTACACATATTTAATGCTACCACCTAAATTCAACATAATTTGTCTACTATTGAAAAAAGAGAAGTTATACTCCTCTTACTAGAATTCTAGCTCCAAATACTTTTCCTTGTTCCTGATTTTGATTTGAACCAGAATCAGGAAAGTGCATTTCCATTACATAGGTATGAACCTTATTACCATTAGTAGGAGAAACAAATTTACCATTTCCTAAATTAATTTCTCTGCTACTGCCTGATGCAATACCTACTAAACCACTAGATGATGGAACAACAGTACCATTACTACCAGTATTAGTTGATGTAAGTTTATATTTAATAGTATTATTACTAAAAGTATTTTGAGAAACATATAAAACAACTTGATAATTCATATCTGCATTAGCAGTACTATTACCAGTTACAGTAAATGTCTTAGTTCCAAAAGGACTGCTTTTTGGAACCATATTTAATGCATTTATATTAGAACCACCACTATAAGTTATATTCATTACTCCACCTGATAAAACAATCGTATCTTGCTCTTCAACTCCCGTAATATTAGCAGTGAAAAATGCAAAAGATATACCTGTTGTTATTATCAAAATTAATAATAACGCTATACTTAATCCTACACCTAATTTATTTTTATTTATCATTTAATACTCCTAGTTTATTTTGGCAATAATAATAATTAATATACAAATATACATATGGTGATAGCATAAATAATAAAAATGATAGTGTAAATGATAAGAATGATAGTATAAATGATAAGAATGATAGTATAAATTATGAAAATATAATTTTAAACACCATTAATAATAACAATACTATAACAAGAAAAGAGATCAGACATTACCAATTTATCTATATCAACTATAGACAGATACCTAAAAAAGTTAAAAGATAATCATATTATTGAAAGAGTTGGTTCAAATAAAACAGGAAGATGGAAAGTGTTAAAATAATTAACACTTTTTTATTGAAATAAAAAAAAGCCCTAAGGCTCTTATCTTACAAATGGTACTAAAGCAATAAAGCGAGCTCGTTTAACTTGAGTTGCTATATGTCTTTGATGTTTAGCACAAGCTCCAGACATTCTTCTAGGTAAAATCTTACCCTTTTCATTAATATATTTATTAATAATCATAACATCTTTATAATCTACGCTTTTTCCAGCACACATTTGACAAATTCTTTTTTTCTTACGAAAAAATTCTGCCATTTATTTTCCCTCCTTAAAATGGTAAATCATCATCACTTAAGACAACTTCAGAACCAAAATCTTTAAATGGATCTTCACTGATATCAGTTGTTTCTGGCTCAGCAAAATCAGCTGGCGTAGGTCCCTGATCAACCATATTATTGTTGTTACTATCTTGGTAGTTATTATTAGTTTGATAACCACCTGCTAAATTTTTCTTAGTTTCTAAAAACTGTACATTATCAGCCATAACTTCAGTAACATATCTTCTTGTTCCGTCATCAGCATCATATGATCTGGATTGAATTCTACCAGTAACACCAATTAGTGAACCTTTACCACAGTATCTAACAACATTTTCAGCTAACCTTCTCCAAGCAGTAACTAAAATAAAATCTGCTTCTCTTTCTCCATTTGCATTAGTAAATGGACGGTTTATAGCAACTGTAAAAGTTGTTACAACATTACCATTTTGGATTGTTCTTAGTTCCGGGTCTTTCGTAATTCTTCCAACTAAACTTACATTATTCATAAATTACTCCTTATCTAAATTAATAACTAAATATCTTATTAAATTTTCATCTAATTTTGCTCTGCGTTCAAATTCAACAATTGTTTCACTTGATGCATCACAAACTAATAGATAGTAAAAACCATTTACTTCTTTGTTAATTTCATAAGCAAGTTTCTTTTGACCCATTTCTTTAAATTCAATTATTTTTCCTTTATTATCAGAAATAACTGATTTAAGTGAATCAACAGTTTTCTTTACTTTTGCTTCATCAACAGTAGTTTTTACGATAAACATAATTTCGTATTTGTTCATTTTTACCTCCTTTTGGTCTACTCGGCTTACATTGTAAGCAAGGAGCTTATCGCTCGCCTTGTATTATAGCACATATTTTAATTATATTGTTAATAACTGATCATAATTACACAATATATTTGTCAACTTTTTACTTCTTCAATTGCCAAAGTAAATTGACCAGTTATATAAATAGTGGTTAATTTAGTCTTTCACAAAAATAAATATATGGTCAAGTAAGTATTGCACAGTAAAATAGTAATTTTAAGTTGTGTAAAACATTTTAATGGCTAACTCTGAAATAATATTACAATCATTGTAATATATTCCTAAAATTAATTCTATCTACTTAACATTTTTTTTGAAATATATTTTATATTAACTCTACCATTTATTATTTTATTTATTGTTGTTTCAGCAGCAGAGGAGCAACCTGAGCAGTCACTATGCTTAAACGATAACGAGTATCATAATTGATTCTCTTTTTATTTTGCATTAATTTAATGTCATTTTCAGTAAACAAGAGCGACAAACCTAAATGACCTGCTTTTTTGTTTTTTTACTTTATTATATCTACTTGTACTTTGCAAAAGAAAAGGAGAAAAAAATGAAAAATAAACACATGATTCTATCAGATCGAATCGATATTGAAAAAGGATTAAATAATGGCAATAGTATAAGAAAAATAGGTAGGGATATTGATAAACCACATACTACTATACTTTATGAAATAGCAATGAGAAAACATTTAGTAAAAGGTAATACTTTTAATTTGATACCAGGAAGTTCAAATAATTGTATTAAATTAGAGAAGTCACCTCATGTTTGTAACAACTGTGATGAAAAAAGAAAATGTAGAAAGAACAAATATTTTTATTATGCTAAAGAAGCTCAACATAATTATAATAGCATTCTTGTTGAGTCTCGTTCTGGTATTGATATGGATTGTGATGAATATCAATACTTATGTTCAGTTTTAGAAAAAGAAGTAGTGGAACAATCACATTCATTCTATATGGTAAAAGTAAATAATGAAGAAATCGAACGCTCTGTCAGATCGTTATATCGAGATCAGGAAAATGGAATACTGCCAACTAAAAACATTGATTTACCTAGAAAAGTAAGATATAAAAAGCGAAAGAAGAAAAATCAAGATAAAGATGAATTTATACCATTACCAAATTATAGAGTTGGTAGAACTTATAGTGACTGGAAAATTTTTCGAAAAGAAAACAATATCCTTTATTATTTTTAAATGGATACTGTTG
>JGI24710J26742_10004376_pt1 | contig 11626 bp, 10 predicted proteins | sample BioPla2DNA2_FD_26742 | JGI IMG/M metagenome (IMG submission 26742) | reverse complement strand
TTTTTCCATCAATTATAACTGATAGTGTTTTGTTTTTATAATTTTCAAATTGTGCATTATTAATTTTTATAGATTTAGTACCAGTTGAATATAGTCCAAGAACAAAATCTCCTGAAACTAATTTTTCTACCGAACTTGTAATATCTATATTGTTTTTATAAACATAAACAAGCGATTGTGGTGAAAAATTATCTACTGGAACAACTTTAATTGCATACTTATCTTGTACTGGTTCTGTTGGTACTTCTACTTTTAACCATTTTGCTTTTAGAGTTAAATTGACATTGGTTGTCCAGTTAAAGTTCCATAGAGTATCTCCACTATACCATCCTAAGAAGGTATATCCTTCTTTTGTAGGATTTTTTGGTCTAGTGATTCTTGAACCTCTATCAATAGTTTGGTTCTTTACATTAGATCCACCATCTGAATTAAATCTAATTGTTAGTTTATCACTTGGAGTTCCTTCATCTCTTTCCCACTTTGCTACTAAAGTAATATCTTTAGTAATTTTAGTGTCAAAGTCAAATTCTTTATTATCAAGCATCCAGTATAGGAATGTATATCCTTCTCTTACTGGATCATTTGGTTTTCTTGCAATATCATTTTCTTCAACTTTTTGAGTGGTTATTTCATCCCCATTAGCTGGATTAAACGATACTGTTAAAGCATCTTCTGATATTTCACGGTAAACTGCTACTAAAGTGATATCTTTTTTNATTTTTGTAGAAAAATCAAATTCTTNATNATCTANNTCCCAGCGAACNAATACATAGTTTTCTTTGTATGGATCAGCTGGTTTTGTAACTGTTTTATTTTTTTCAACTACAACACTTTCAACTGTTGTTCCCCCGCTACTATCAAATTTTACTGTAAATTCTTTTTTACCACAGCTTGTAGCAAATAATATTACAGATAGCATTATAGTAGTTAGTATTAATTTTTTAAATTTCATGTTTNAATCTCCTTTCATATTTTAAAAATTTAAAGCAAATTTCATAAATTTTAAGTAACCACCACCCTATAGATTTATATTGTAAATAGGTTACAATATATCTCTCCATTAAGTTTATTCTAGCATAGTGAAAATTCAATGTCAAACAAAATACAGGCATTTTAGAACATTTATTTTAAGGCAGATATTTAATATTACAAATTAATAAAAAGCGTAAAAAAACAAACTGTTAAAGTTTGTTTAATTTGGATTTAATATTACATCAACATGACCTACAAATAATCTTCCTTGATCTTCATTTTGAGGCTGACCAGTACCTTCTAGGTTCATCTCTACTCTGAATTTTTGAGTAACTCTAGGCATTATTAAGATGTTTTCAAAAATAGTAGCTGACCTTTTAGGCATTGTAGTTTTATCTAAACTAGGTCCACCATTTGAACCTACCATAGTATATTTTAAATTATCAGTAATAAATGTATTAGTAGTTACATTCCATCTTAGTGAATAATAAATTGGATAATCACTCATGTTTTCAACTATGAATTCTTTTACTGGTTTTTCATTTGTATGTCCTGGAATTGGTGGTTGATCATCTGGAAGCAGTCCTTGAACATTTACGGTTAGTCCATGCTCATAATTAATAATTAAGTATGGAGTTGCGGTTTCTACTTTACCTGTACCAGTTACGATAGAAGTACCAGTAGATAATCCATCATCTAGCTCATGAGCTTGGAGACATCTGTAATCACATAGTCCATCACCGTTAGTATCACAGTTGATATCACATATGCCATCACCATCGGAATCAATATTTAAATCAGCTATTCTATCACCATTGGTATCCATATCAACATCAGGCACACCATCGCCATCTAAATCAATATTTAAATCTGGCCATCCATCACCATTTATGTCACAGTTAATATCACAAGGATTTCCATCTGTTGCATCATTTACTAAGTTAGAATCAGCTATACCATCACCATCAGTATCTATATTAAATACTGATTTTCGGTTTCCTTTATAGTCAATATTTAAATCAGGAATATCATCACCGTCAACATCAATATTTATATCTGCTATTCCATCATTATTAATATCAATGTTTATATCAGGAATTCCATCTCCATCAATATCTTTATTTAAATCAGATAGTCTTAAATAATTAAATCCTGCATATGTAGCAGCAATTACTGCAAAGATAAATAACCAAATTGAAAATATTACCCAGCCTATTCCCACTGGCTTTTTAGGAAGTACTTCAAATTTCAAACTTAGTTTTTCTTTAGATACTTTTAAATTATATGGCAGAAAAGTATAATTATCTTTAGCACTATAGGTAAGTCTGATTACTTTAGAAATATGTTTTTTTGATATTTTTAAATCATCTTGATAGATTTCTTTTAAAACATTTTCGACTTCACTATTTTGTTCTTCTGGTGATTTAACATTAAATTTAATTAAATCAATTTCTTGTTTTTCTCTTCCTATAATTGGATTTTCTTTTTCAGTTTTCTTTGCCATTGTAACTCCTTTCAGTTATTGAGGTTTATTTTAATATAAATAAAGCATCCTTCATTCTATTATTATGGTCATTTATGAAACTTTTATATGAAGATGTTATTGAACTTAGCTCTTTTTGTTTAAATTCAGTAGCTAATTTCAATTCTTCATTAAGCATTTTTCTTATCTCTGGTATATTACTATCATAATCTTTAGCTATATCAAAGATAAGTTTTTTAATTCCATAATACTTACCTTCTTCTTTTATTTTACCACTTTTTCTAGTATTTAAAAAGTGATAATTAAGATAATATGTCAAGAAGTAGTTTTTATCTAAGGCTGTGCTAGATAAATCNAAGGTTTCTTTATATTTTTTAAGAGGTGTTTCTACATTAAAACTTTCTAGAAACTCCCATAACTTAAGAGCATAAATATAATCTGTATCTTTTAAAATTATATTTGTTCTTCTAATTGGTGATCTTACTGGAGTAGCATTTTTCATTGTTTTCATAAAGGTTCCACTCATAAAGTCTTCTAATATTTCTTTTATATATTCGATTTTTTCTTTGATTTCAGTTGCTTTTTCACCTTGAACTGTTAAGTTTTCATAATTAGCAGATCTAAGTGATAATTCAAATGATATATCTTCTTCTTTTAATTTTGTTTTAGCTTTATAGTTTACAGTTTTTATTTCTTTTAAGAAAGATTCTTCATCTTCATATACTAATTGATTTTGAATAAAAGAATATAAATTATTTACAAGAGAATAGATAAATCTATTTTCATATAAATCAATTGTTTCTTCTCTAAATGTATTTAAAAGCTTAAGTGGTTTAATTGTTCCATCTTTATCAACATCTTGAATTAAATTAGTATTTTGAGCAAGATGTTTAATCGAATCTTCAGTTATTTTTTTAACCTTTTCAATTCTGATTACCTCTTCTTCTTGAACAATAAACTTCTTAGGATTTCTTACAATATTATCAATATAGGGAATCGCTTCATATATTTTATCAACCCATGAGAAATCAACGGTTATTTTTTCAACATAATTCTTAGCTGTTAAATTGGTCTTAGTTTGAGCTTCAAAAATTTCCGCATCACTAGTATTTACATCATTAATAATATTTATAAATCCTTCAGTCATAATATCACCTTAAATTGTTTTCTTTAATCTCTCTAAATATATAATACATTCTTTCATAACACCTTCACCAAAGGTTTCATTTAAGAAATTTATAAATCCATCAATTTCTGATCTAATATATGATAAATTTAATTGTTCAAATTTTCTTAAAATCTTATGGCAAATTAGATAATCAACTGCGACCATTTCATCCCCACCACAAGCTATGTATGCAGGAACAAAGTCACAAAGTTGTTTTACAATACGGTTACCAAAAGCTATTCTAAAGTGAGCAATAACATAATTATCCATCTCTGCTACTTTATTTAAAGTTTCTTCCTTAACTGGATGATCATCTTTAGCTTTAGTTAAAAGCTCTACAAAGTTAGTATATGAAAGCATGATCGCATCAGTATCTGGAGCATCAAATGCGGCATGTTTTTCATCTATATTAATAGGCATAGCTCTGTCATAAACTTTATCAGTAAGCATAAAGGTTGAATCATCATTATTAATAGTTCCAACATACCACATATTACCTGGTATTTTTAATCTTCCATTTTCAAGTAGTTTGGGATCTGTTGGCCACTCATTTGGAACTAAATCTACTACCCACTCATCTTCAGATGGAAGTTCTAGAATAGAAAGCATTTCCGCAAAGTAATATTCAACTCTTGAGATATTCATCTCATCAAGCAGAGTTAAATAAACACTATCGGTATATCTTGCTTCATACATTTTAGTTAGTACTTCTGTTTCATTAAATCTTTTTGTAAATTCGTTAAAATAACCAAATAACTCTGATGAATCTCTCCATGATGGCTGAACAGATGCAATTATTGTACGGTTACTTACAAAGTTACCCCAGGCATATGCAAGTGATGTTTTACCAGTTCCTGAGATACCTTGAAGAACTATAAGTCTATTTGATGCAAAGGCTGCAACAAACAGTCTAATTAAGTTTATATCATAGTACAGTCCCATTTTAGATGCAGCAAAGTTAAGAAAACTTTGACATAATGCTTCTAAATTATCAACTCTAGTATATTCTACCTCTTCTCTATTTTCCATTTCTTCATCAACTTTAGTTAGGTTAAAGAAGCGACTTTCATTTTCACCTAGTACATTTGATACATTTCCTGATTCATCAAGAGTAACATTTGCTGAATCACTCATATTTACAAATCTTTCATTCGCACTTTTTAATTTAATTACTTCATTATTTAAACTATCTATTTCATCTACAAGCGAATCTTGATGTCTAACTTTATGTCTATATCTAATATATTTACTTATCATTTTATAAATAAAGAAGAAGAACAGTCCAAATATAAGAAGTAAACATAATGCAGCAAGAATAATTATTACAATCCCTGCTCCACTTAATTCACTTATATATTCTCTTATTACATCTACATAATTTAAAATATTAAATATTTGAAATAATGTACTTCCAAGTTCCTTTACTAAATTAATTAATCCCCCAAAGAATGGTTCCATAAACTTCAGGAAAAACTCACCATATGCGTTCATTTATATTTTGCTCCTTTTCTTTTAAAAATAAAATATCAAGTTCATTCATGCTTATATTAATTGTTTCTATAAGCAAATTATCTTGTTTTTTAACTTGATGTTTTTTATTATATCCTTTACTTAAAATATATTTATTATTTTCTTTAAACTCAAGTACTTTTGACTTTTCAGAGCAGTATATATAATAATCTATATTTTCTTTTTTTAATCTTTGTTCTAAATTTTCATCAAGATCATTTGAATTAATTAAAACCTTTATTTTACTTTTAATCACACTATATTTAAGTACATCTTTAAGCTTTTTAATGTTTTTATCATTTTCAAAAAAATCTTTCTTAATTGGTATTAAAAATGTACTAAAGTATTTCTCAGATGCTGCCTCTTTAATTAAGGTTATAATCGCAAGTTCTAAACTTATAAATGTAAAGTCATCTTTATACTTAGAACTATTATAAACCTCTCTAACGGCTTTCATATTATGTTTTTCAAGGTCTTTTATATAATAATTATATTGAGTTATATAAAAAGGCATTGTTTCACTAATTCTTATATATTTATTAAACGAATTTTCTTTACTTAGAATAGCAAAGAACTTTATTTCTCTTTTTTTAATATTTTTAAGTTCACTGACTAATTTATTTATATTTTCTTTATTCTTAATTTTTATATAAGGAATCTTTAAAGTTAAATTAAGTAACTTATTAATACTTTTATTATAATCTACTTCTTTATCATAAAATGGATTATTAAGTTTATTTAATAAAAAAGACATTTTAATTAAAAGAGCTAATAAGATAATATCATTTTCATTGTTTTTAATATCTAAAATTATCCCTTTTTTAATTAAAACTTCAATAATAACTGAAACAACATCACTTAGTCCATATTCATTAATATAAGGACTTTTAATAAAGACATCATTTAAGTTCATTCTTTCTCTAGTTGATAAAAAATGTTTATCAATATAGATATCTACTGATAATTCTAAGAGTTCTTTTAATCTCTTTTTATTTGTGGTTAGTCTAGGATTATCAATCGTTATTATATTTGATAAATGTAAAGCTAACTTACAAATGTTATTTTTTTTAGATTTATAATACACACTAACCCAATCAGTCATTTATAAACTCCTCTATTCTATTTAAAATTATAACAAAGTAAGTCGACTTATGCAACTAGAAAAACATAAAAAAACTAGATACTCTGATAAAGTATCTAGCCCGGTTTGATGAATAGTTACATCATAATTTAAAATTCTGTTACAAACCTTAAATTACAAAGTGCGGAGTATTATCAGTACGACCCGGTAACTACTTATCTAAGGAGTATCTCGCTCTCCTAAACAATTGTTTCGCCCAAGTAAGATAAGATCAAGGGCTATTAACCACATGACTTCATATACATTTAGAGTAATATTAATATCATTTATTAATTATTAAATAATTTTAATTTTGTTAAAAATTATTTTGTATAATTAAGTAAATAATTTTCTAAATTATTATTTCTAATAATTTAGTGCATAACTTTATTTTACTAAAATTATGCAAGTCATTAATATTATTTATTCCCTAAACTATCTTAGGCAATTTAAGTATAGCAAAGGTTTTTTAAAAAAGCAACCCCTAAAATGCAAAAAATGCAATTTCTTTTGCATTTTTGTCAAATAAGCTTACTTTTTGGTGCTTTTTTAGGATGTAAACATCATTAAAATTGAAATAATTAATAAAATCATAACCCCTACTCCTGTTGTAACTAACATAACCATAGTTTTACTTTCCATTTTTTCAAGTCGATCTTTATATCTTGTTTCACGAGCTTTTTGTTGTAGGTTAGATACATTTCGAGAAAATGTAAGTAGTTGCTCTTGTTTTCTTTCGTTACTACCAAGACTTAATCTATATAGTAATCTCATCATTCTCATTGAATCTCTTACCGGATAATCTCTAGCAAAATCCATATAGGGATTAATAGTACTATCTCCAGCATTTATTTTTTCAATTAATTCTTTTAAACCTTCTCTAAATATCTCTGGTGCTTCACCAGCAGATTTACCTAGAGCTACAGGTACTGTATAGTGATGAACTAATATTTCTAGATTTTTTAAATAATATGGTAGCATTAAATCTATTTTATGAAGATGAGCTTTATAATATTTTTTAAGTGATGAATATGACATTTTAAAGACACCATATCCAGCAATAATACAAAATAGTATATTAGTAAAGTTAATATTAGTTATAAACATAAAGAACATTACTAAGATTACTAAAAGACCATTTCTTAATCTTATATTAAATAGTTTATCAACATCAATTGAATCTCCATATTTAGCTTTAGCATAAAAGTCATAATCTTTTTCTTTTAACTTAATAAATATATCTCTATTATCAACAATAAATTTATTAGTACTGATGCTTCCGTTATATTCTAAAATAATATAAAGTAGTACTCCGAGTATTAAAACTTCAATCCACATTTTATTCTACCCCCGTATCTTCATTATAGAATTTCTCACCATCAATTAAGAAGTAAGTATTTATAATAATTATTAAATGAAGTAGTATTTGAACATACCATTCATCTAGCATTTTTATATAATTATCTTGCCCTAGTAAGAACTGTGTTAACATTACTAAGAAGTAAAGAGCAAAACCGAAGGTTAAAAATTTAACATGAAACGACGAGCGATCCATTTTATCACGGTAAACACCTTCAACAAGCATATCTATATCAAGTAGCATATTTTCAAGTGATTCACCTGAATCTTTAGCACCCTCTTTTGTTATTTGCAAGAATAGTTGATGCATATTTTTTACCATATAATATGGATATTTATCATCAAAATACTGTATTGATTGATCAATCGTACCGTTTTGATAAGATAAATCTATCATTAATTTAACATCAGCTAAAATAGGATCTTCAAGTACTCCAGACTGGACTACTCCTTCTAAAGCTTTTACAAAACTTTGGGTTGTATTAAATTCCATAATAACATTGGTTGTATATACTTGAATTTGTTCGAATAAAAATTCACTGTAAACACGCTGACATCTCAAATANGCTAGATATGGTATAAATGCAATGGCAGCTATAGCATAAAAGATTGCCCAGATTATACTTTGAAAATAAAGATAACCTACAACCCCTCCTAAAGCTCCAAAAATGACAACTTGAGCAAAATATTCTTTAGTTGTGTATTCTTGCCCTAAATCTTTTGCTTTTTGTCTAACCATCTGAAAACTATATGGGGCGTATTGTTGATAAATATTATTTGCCGAACTGGTTATATATTTATAAAAATTATCACCCGAGTTCATCCGATACGAAATTACAAAAATAGCAATTAAGAGTAAGAGAAATAATTCCATGTTTACCTCCATTTATATTCTTTTTTATTCTTCAAATCTTTCTTCTTCCATACTTCCATCATTAGTACTACCTAAACCAAATGTATCTGCTGGAAGATTTACTCCCTGAATAGATAAATATTCAAGTAAGTATTTAGTTGGATTTTTCATTACATATGATCCATCCATTAATTTTTTATATATTATATTTTTTTGGGGTTTATTAGCATCATCAACATAAAATTCACAAACTTCCATTATTTCACGTTGAAATCGATTATATTTCCTGCTCATATATCCTTTAACATGAACGCCAAGCTGAACATATCTGTGAATTGAACCTAGGAACTGTTCAATGTCTTGGTCACCTTCTAAAAGTGAATACATACGCATTGGTATACTTTCAGCTTTATCCGAGTGAATTGTCGAAAGGATATTATGACCAGAAGAAATTGAGTTTCTTACCGCCATAACCGCTTCAGCACTTCTAACCTCTGATAATAAAATCCATCTTGGATTCTGTCTCATACAGGTTACAAGTACATCTGAATATGAAGCAATGTTATTTGTTTTCATTGCGACTATATCACGGTGAGGAAATATTCGATCTAAGTGAAGTTCTAATGTATCTTCAATGGTAATAACCTTTTCATTTTCTTTAGTATGACTTGCTAAATATTTAACTAACTCGGTTTTACCACTACCAGTTTCACCACTTACTATAGTGTTTACATGACCTTCAACACATTTTATTAAAAAGTCATGAACATGAAGAGTAACATAATCTTCGTCTAGTAGTTTTTGTTTGTTTAGTCTGATTTTAGCAGGTGTTTTACGAATAACACAAGCTATTCCATTAGTTGCAATTGAATCATGAATAAAGTTAAGCCTTAGCTCCGCTCCCTCAGCATCGAGGAAGGGATGTGCCATGTTAAATGTTTTCCCCATGACATTTGAACATTGAAACGCTAACTTTTCCATTAAAGCATTATTAATCTCTGGACGGTCTACTTTATAAACCCCTTTATCAAGGGTTTTAAGCCAAACTTGACCACCGTTACTATAAGAAACGTCAGTGATATTATCATCTGTAATAAATTCAGTTAGTGGACCAAAATCTAATTGAGAAAAGATCGCGTCTCTCATTGTTGTATCACCCTTTTTATTTTTTTATTTTGTTTAATCTTCGTCTTGAGTAGTACCAACATCTTGTCTAACATCTACTGCAAAAGCATTAATAAAGGCCTCAACCTCAGAACTGGTAATTAAAGTTCCAGTATCTCCATCAATAAATTCTTGATTTCTAGGTACTGGAATTATTTCAATTCCTGCTTGTCTGATATATTTACTTTTTTCTAGTAATTGGTACATATCATCTTCAACAGCAAATAATAGCTCTGATGGAGTTCCTTGATTTGCCGAAGAAAACACATGTTGACCAGCTGAATCTTTAACAGCCAACACTTCAATTTTTTCAATAAATTTACCAAATTTAATTAAACCATCTTCAGTATTATATTTGATATATAAATCAATATAATCTTTAGGCATAATTGAATTACCATAGGTACTATGAAGTGTAACTGCTAAACTAAACAGTGTATAACCTTTAGGAATCCCCTTAAGCATTGAGTTTGGAAGTTCTGCCTCTCTCATTAGCTGAGATTTATAAAACAAACTTCCCTCTGGAATTGTAGTATCATACCTAGAATACTGACCAATAACTCCTTGTTTTGTATCGATCAAGTTGTCATTTGTATCCACCATATTTTTAGATACCTTAATCATATTTATCATGTCATCTACAATTAAAGTATTACCAGGTATTTCTACTTGTGCATAAGGCACATGAACTGGGTTAATTGCTTGTTTAATACGGTAGTTATATCCTACATAAATAACTACGATTCCCGCTAAAACACCAATTATTGTTACTGTGTTTTTATTCCCTAAAAACCTTTTTAATGATATAGCTAAATTTCCCATTTTATTCCTCCTCCTTAAATTCAACTTCTAAAATAGAATCTATTCGCTCTACAACACCATAACTACCAATATCACCCATAATTGCAAACATATCAGTAGCAGTAGTTACCTTAACGCTTGCCTTGGGCGGTGCTTCATAGATGTCATAAAAATCTATTCGGTATGTTTTGTTGATGTTTACTGTTTCTGAAAATCTTCTTAAAAAATTTTCAACAAACTTCTCTTTTATTATTCTTAACTCTCCATACTTACGATAATGTGCATAATCTACCGCTTCATGAAGTGATGCATCTACTACTTCCTTAAGCAAGTAATAATCTTGCTCTGAAGTAATAGTATAGTTTTGAAGTAACATCATTACTGTTAGGATAAATAATCCCAGTAATATTATCCAGTACCCCCAATACGCTTCTTTCATTTCTACTCACTTCCTTCTTATGCCCGACTTTCGATAAAGTTAGGATTTAGTTCATCTGGATATCCTTCATCTTCATCAAAGTAACCAGCTTCTATCATTGATGAAATCGAGCCTACTTTCCACTCACCTTGAATGAAATATTTCCATCTTCTTAGTCTGGTAGTATTAAGGCGTTCTACTGCACCAGGGATATATTTTTCTGATGCCTGAGCTGCAGCAGTTACGAAAGGACTTTTACATTCTTTTCCATTTTCACAACTCAATGCATATGAAGTGTATGCTTTGTAATCAGTTTCTCTATTAATTTTACGATTTTCCATCATTATTTCTGGTGTAAGTACAAATGAGTATTCTAAGTAATCACTTCTATCATCGTAGATACCGCCAGCCTCTTCTATCTGTTTGATTCTGTTTTTAGTCGCCTGACCTTTAACAGTTTCCCAGTTACTTGTCTTCCGTTTATCAACATGTGGTGTTATATCATGAAGAGATACAGTTCGGTAAAAGAAGTGTGGAAAATATAATCTTGGCTGATCTTCACATTCAACTTTACATTCTACTTTAACTAGTGGATTAATTACACAGAGTTCACATAAATGGTCAAATTGTTTATTTACACTATCTTCTCTATTTTTAAAATCATTTTCTTCTACATATACATCTATTGAATTTTGCGTATTTGGTTTACTATCATACCTTCTAAATAAAGAACTAGTAGGTTTTCTTTTTATATGACCTGCGTTTCTCATTTCAAACCA
>JGI24710J26742_10004374_pt1 | contig 11627 bp, 10 predicted proteins | sample BioPla2DNA2_FD_26742 | JGI IMG/M metagenome (IMG submission 26742) | reverse complement strand
TTAAAATATTACTTGTTATGCCTGATAAAAGTATTGCCTTTATCAATAAAAGCAATTATGGCCAGCAACCATTGTATCCTGTCCGGAAACCTTGCTAAAACNAAGCATTTGCGTTAATCAATAGTAANATGTAACATAAATCAGGTGTGTCTTTATAGGAATNATGTTAGAAATATATAAAAAAATGAAATTTTGCGAAAATTAAAGNTATAAAGAGATAGTAAAAGATAGTAAGGGATATTTCCAAATATCGGGGATTTTTTGGCATTGATAGGAAGCTATAGGGAGGGTATACTTAAATCAAGCTCTAGGGAACACCTAAAGGACATTACTAAAAATCGTAGAAGCCGCCGTATGAGAAGGATACGGAAAGATGTGTGGATGGAAAAGTTCTAATTGGAATGGTGTCCACTATGTCAAGGGAACTGAAAAGAAAATCTGNTTCTNAGGAAAATGGAAGCAAACCAAACTCAGTAATCAAAAGAGGGACTTTGCGGACATAGTGAGGCAGGTTGGAAAATTGGTTCAGGTGATGAAAACCATCGGGAAAAAGGGCAATACGTGAAGTGATGGAATGATAAAGGTTCGCTAGAGCGTTTTCTTTATATAGGAAGCCTCCTTGTACAAGGAGGCTTCAGTATTTCATTTTCATATTTTTACTTGTTACCGGCAGAAATCCAGGATATAGTCTTTCTCTAAAGCTCGGTAGAGCGAAAGTTTAAGGATCGGTATTTCAAAGGTGTAAGGCCTGTACGTTTTTTAAATACCTCATTAAAATAGCTCTGGCTTGGGAATGCCAGAATTGCAGCAATCTGAGCCGGAGAATGCTCGGAGTATATCAGCATGTTCTGGGCCGTTTCTATCTTGCAGGACTGGACGTATTCGCTGATGGAATGGCCTGTTTCCTTTTTGAAAAGCCGTGATAAATAAGAGGGGCTAATCCCTGTCAGCTCTGCTAATTGCTCTACTGTAATGCGCGTGTGAAGATGCTCATAGATATAGTCAATACACTTGGCAACATGAATTGAGCACACCTTCTTTCTGCGAAGGTTCTTCATATGCCTGGCATAGTCCTCACACATGATGGCGTGAAGGGCAGAAATCTCCTCCATGGATTTACATTTATCAACCTTAAGAATATAAAAATCGCTGCGGCCATAGGCCTCAGATAATGACATGCCACCTTCAATGCAATAACGGGCCACCATGGCTGTTGTAATTGTAAAGTGATATTTCAGATTCTGTAATGGGTTATTGGAGAGTATGCCCAGACCTTCCTTTGTGTGAAGTGGTTCTTTACAAAGTTCCCGGGTCTTTTTTATATTCCCCGACTTAATGACCGAATAGAATTCCAATTCAGGATTATAGGGAGCTCGCAGAATCTCATTCTCTCTGTTTGTATATTCCTTATAAAAGATTTCTTTTTTTAAACTCATACAGGTTACCTCCAGTAAATCATAACGCGAAATTCCCGGGACCTGTCGGCAGGTTGTGATTTCTGGTGGACAGGGCCTTTATTATATCATAAAAACATAAAAAAAGAAATAAAAATGATATATAAATCCAGACTTGTTTACTATCATGAAAGCATAGTCTATAACAAGCAAAATGCACGGCACTATAACCTGTGGGTTCTCTGTTGCTGATGGTCAAACATCAGCAACGGGGTTGTCGTGCAGATAATGAAAGGGGTTTTCAAAAAAAATGAAGAAGAAATGGATTTTATTCATTGTTATTGCATGTATGGTCGTTACTATGACCGCTTGCGGCAATAGCCAGCAAAGCGGGGGAAGCCCGGAACCGACAGACGATATCGACGCAACAGGAAAGCCTTCAGAGAATACAGAAACAAATGCTCCGGAGGAAGCAAAAACTCCGGAATTGGAAGGATATAATCTATTATGGAGTGATGAATTTGACGGGACAGAGCTTGATATGTCCAAATGGAATTTAGAACCCCGTGAGCCAGGATGGACAAACCAGGAATTGCAGGAATACACCACATCTTCAGACAATGCGTTTGTAAAAGACGGCAAGCTCGTGATTAAAGCCATCAAAACTACCGATAAGAACGGAAACGATTATTACACCTCGGGGAAGGTAACCGGGCAGGACAAAACCGATTTCATGTACGGAAAGGTTGTTGCGTCAGCCAAGGTTCCAGAAGGACAGGGCTTGTGGCCTGCTATCTGGATGATGCCTACAAACGAAAGCTATTACGGGCAATGGCCTAAATGCGGTGAAATCGATATCATGGAGGTTTTAGGAAACCAGACTCATATAGCATACGGTACTGTGCACTATGGTGAACCCCATTCCGAACAGCAGGGGATTTATAATCTGGATAACAGCACATTTTCAGATGATTTCCATGAGTTCAGCGTAGAATGGGAGCCGGGCGAAATGCGTTTTTATATCGACGGTAATCATTATCATACGGTAAACGACTGGTTCACATGTGTTGACGGCGAGGAGGAGAAGCCCTATCCGGCACCCTTTGATCAGACCTTCTTTGTTCAAATGAATCTTGCTGTTGGCGGCACATGGCCCGGAAATCCAGACGAGACAACTGATTTTGACAAGGCAGAGTTTATGATAGATTATGTAAGAGTATACCAAAAGCCACATTATGATACCAATGTAGAAAAGCCTATCTCTAATTTCCGCGAACTGACCGAGGACGGAAACCTTATATATAATGGAGACTTTAGCGAGAAAGAACCTCTGGACGATAAAGAAAACTGGTTTTTCCTTTTGTTTGAGGGAGGAAAGGGCCAGGCCGAGATCGCTGATGGTGAGATGATTATCACAACCGAGGAAATGGGAAGGGTAGATTATTCGGTACAGCTTGTACAGCCTGATTTACCCATGATAAAGGGTACAAAGTACAGGCTAACCTTTGATGCCCGTGCCTCCGAAAAACGCAACATGATTGTTTGCGTATCTGCACCTACAGCCGGATGGATCCGTTATCTGGAGGACACCATGCTGGAATTAGATGAGGAATACAAGACATATACCTACGAGTTTGAAATGACCAAGAAGAGTGACAATAATGGTCGGTTGGAGTTTAACATGGGAGCCAAGGATTCCACGGCCGAAATAAGAATAAAAAATGTACGTATTGAAATAATAGAGTAGCTTAACGAGCAATAAAAGGAGGAACGAAATGAGACTTAATAGAGGCATTAACTTAGGGGGGTTCTTATCCCAGTGCGAGCATTCAAAGGAACACTATCAGACCTTTATAACACAGGAAGACATTAATAGGATTGCAGGCTGGGGTTTTGACCATGTGCGTCTTCCTATTGACTGCGAGGCTGTTGAGCATGCTGATGGTACCGATAATCAAGATGGCATTGTTCATGTGAACAAAACCGTCGAATGGTGCAGGGAGGCAGGGCTTAACATTGTCCTGGATTTACACAAGGCATATGGATATGATTTTAATAATGCCGGTGATCTAAAGGCCAATAATCTTTTTATGAATCAGGAATTGCAGGACCGGTTTGTGAATCTATGGATAAAAATGGCCAAAGCATACGGCAATCTTGAGCATGTAGCATTCGAGCTTTTAAATGAGGTTGTAGAGGAAGAAAATGCTGAAGGCTGGAATAAATTAATTGCAAGAACCGTGAAAGCCATCAGGGAGATTGCACCCCACAGAGTCATTATCTACGGTGGCATTCAGTGGAACAGTGTCAAAACTCTTAAGCTTCTTGAGGCTCCACAGGATGACAATATCCTGTTTACATTCCACCTTTATGAGCCTTTGATATTCACCCACCAAAAGGCATATTGGGTTGAAGGCATGGATTTTGAAGAAGAAATCTACTATCCTGAGAGCATGGAATACTATAACGAAAAATCCAAAATGATCGGATTTAAGGGTGATATGGTGACCAATGCGAAAACCAGTCTCATGGGTAAGGCCTTTATAGAAGAGATGGTCCAGGAGGCAATTGATGCTGCCAAAAAGGCAGGAGTGAATCTATACTGCGGTGAGTTCGGTGTTATTGACAGAGCACCAATACAGGACACATTACGCTGGTTCAGGGATGTAAATGACGTGTTCAATGAGCATGATATCGGGTGTTGTGTCTGGTCATACAAGAAAATGGACTTTGGGTTTATTGACAAGCATTACGATGACATCCGGGATGATTTACTCTCACTCTGGATTAAATAAAGAGTGACACATTGTGCCAGGATAATTTTCAATTCGAGCTATTGACAATAATGTCTTTTTTACTTAAACTGTACATGTCATGTGATATGAGTTTTAACTGAGTATCCATGCAAATATTTAGGACCACCCTTTATAGGGTCAAATGGCCATACGGACAGCCAGGTCAACTGCCGAAGGGTAACGCAGGTTACCATTATTGATTGAGTTAAAAGCTCAATTTTATAAGTTGGTTACTATATAACCAAAATGCAGAAGTGCATCAACTTGTAAAACGGTCAATAAGAGTGGTAAAAGTAAGTATTTGCTATATAGACTCTGAATGATAAACTCATAGCAGACATGAATCGATATCGATTTAAGAGTACAAATAATATCCAAAGCATGATCNTGTGCTTTTTGTCTTAAAGTATGAGTGGTGAATTGATTGGCCTTAGCCATTACAAGCGGTATGCATATGCATGCCGCTTTATTGTATATTCTGCAGGGAAAGCTTACGAACAAGCATGATTAGCCGAATAGAGGAGTTTTTAATAGTATATGATAGCTTGCCTTGAACAGTAGGCTACAGCACTGATGAACAACAAGAAGTTTCTGCCTGGGTGCGACGCAATAAACCTGTGTAGGGGGAAAATAAGATGAAAGAAAAGCTGAAATTATATGGGTTTAACAATTTATCGAAATCACTGAGCTTCAATATTTACGATATTTGCTACGCAAGAAATGCAGGTGAGCAGAGGGATTATATTGACTATATTGACGAACAATATAATTCTGAGCGCCTTACAGATATACTGACCTACCTCACCGACATGATAGGGGCAACAGTGCTTAATATCTCCCGTCAGGATTATGATCCCCAGGGTGCTTCTGTTACAATATTAATAGCAGAGGGCTCCGTCCTTCCTCCGGGAGAGATACAACTTGCCCATCTGGATAAAAGCCATCTGTCGGTGCACACCTACCCTGAATATCACCCCGACACACGCTTAGCTACATTCAGAGTGGATGTTGATGTTACCACATGCGGAAAGATAACGCCCCTTTCAACCCTTGATTACCTTATTGGATCATTTGATTCTGATGTTATCTCTATGGACTACAGGGTAAGAGGCTTTACCCGGGATGTACATGGTAAAAAACATTTTACGGACCATAAGGTTAATTCGATCAGAGATTATATCTCTCCTCAGATTCTCAGCCTTTATGAGACAGAGGACATGAATGTAACTGAAGCAAACATCTATCACACAAAGATGATGTTGAAGGATATAGATCTTCAAAACTATTTATTTAATACCGATGTTAACGATATTTCTGAAAAAAAGAGAAAAGAATATACTGCCAACATAAGACGAGAAATGAAAGAGATCTTTAAGTGCGGAAGATAACAGGACAGGGGGACCTAGTCTCGCCGAGTAGGACATGTCACCGAATAGGTAACTGAAAAGGACAGGTAACTGAAAAGGACAGGTTCCTGAGAAGGACAGGTCATCGAGCAGGGCAGGTAACCAACAGGGCACGAACTAGGACGCGGAATCGTCCCCTGTCTCGCCGTCACGGTCTCACTGTCTCATCAGAAAGGGGTGCGAGTTGGAAAAATTATCACAGGAGAGGGCCCCTATATATGAAGCCCTCGAGAAACTTAAGCAAAGCCGGATTGTTCCCTTCGATGTTCCAGGTCACAAGCGGGGCAGGGGTAATCCTGAGCTAACAAATCTATTGGGCGAAAAATGCGTAAGCATTGATGTTAATTCCATGAAACCGCTTGACAACCTCATTCACCCTGTTTCTGTAATCAGGGAGGCGGAGGAGTTGGCAGCCGAGGCCTTTGGTGCATCCCATGCTTTTTTGATGGTAGGGGGTACCACCTCAGCCGTGCAAAGTATGATTCTTTCAGTGGCGAAAAGGGGAGACAAGATTATTCTTCCCCGTAACGTGCATCGCAGTGTAATGGGGGCAATGGTGCTCTGCGGAGCCATTCCTGTGTATGTAAATCCCGAGGGAGAAGATCGTTTGGGAATTTCCTTGGGCATGAAGGTAGACCAGGTCAAAAGGGCAATCAAAGCCAATCCCGACGCCAAGGCTATTTTGGTCAACAATCCAACCTATTATGGTGTTTGCTCGGATCTCCGCACTATTGTGAATCTAGCCCATGAAAATGGTATGCTCTGCCTTGTAGACGAGGCCCATGGCACACATTTTTATTTTGGTGATAATATGCCTATTTCTGCAATGGCTGCCGGAGCTGACATGTCGGCANTATCCATGCATAAATCAGGGGGGAGTCTTACCCAAAGCTCTTTATTATTAATAGGTCCTGCCGTGGGTGAGGGCCATGTCCGCCAGATTATTAATCTTACTCAGACTACCAGCGGCTCATATTTGCTGCTTTCTAGCCTGGATATTTCAAGGCGTAATCTGGCTTTAAGAGGGCGGGATTCCTTTGCCAAGGTAGTAGAAATGGCTGAATATGCCCGTTCTGAGATAAACCGCATAGGCGGCTACTATGCCTTTTCCAAAGAGCTAATTAATGGTGACAGTGTCTTTGATTTTGATGTTACCAAGCTTTCTGTAAATACCCTTGATGTTGGTTTGGCCGGAATTGAGGTATATGATTATTTAAGGGATGAATATGATATTCAGATAGAATTCGGTGATTTAGGTAATATCCTGGCATATTTCTCTATTGGAGACAGGCGCAGGGAGGTAGAAAGATTAGTAAGTGCCCTTTCCGAAATTAGAAGACGATTTGGGAAAAGTAGAGCCGGTCTTATGAAGCAGGAGTACATCGAGCCGGTTGTTGTGGTTTCGCCCCAGGAGGCCTTCTATGCTCAAAAGGAGCCTGTCCTTATAGAGAACAGCTTAGGAAAGGTCTGCAGCGAGTTTGTTATGTGCTACCCGCCGGGAATTCCTATAATTGCACCAGGCGAGCGTATTACCCATGAGGTTCTCAACTATATTATGTATGCACAGGATAAGGGATGCTCTGTGACTGGTCCAGAGGATCCTGAAATCAAGCACCTGAACGTTTTGAAAGGGGGATATTAATAGTGGAGTTATGGTTTTCAGAAGTTCATTCACCTCATGTAAAGATGTCAATCAGGGTTGATAAGCATGTGTTTTCTGCTGAGAGTGAGTTTCAGCGTATTGATGTTTTTGATTCCTATGAATACGGAAGGTTTCTTGCATTAGATGGGTTTCTAATGTTCACCGAAAAGGATGAGTTTATCTACCATGAGATGATTACACATGTTCCCATGGCTGTTCATCCGAATGTCAAGAATGTATTGATTATTGGAGCAGGTGATGGAGGGGTTGTCCGGGAGCTGGTTCAATACCCTGAAATAGAACATATCGACATGGTTGAAATTGATGAAATGGTAGTAGAGGTATGTAAGAAATATATACCCCAGACTGCCTGCAAGCTTGATGATCCACGCCTTACCATACATTATGAGGATGGTCTTAAGTTTATCCGGTCCTGTGATGATTGCTATGACCTTATCATTGTTGATTCAACCGATCCCTTCGGCCCTGGTGAAGGCCTGTTTACCCGTGAATTCTATGGTAACTGCTACAAGGCTCTGAAGGAAGACGGTATCATGGTTAATCAGCATGAAAGTCCTTTCTACAAGGAGGACGCAATTGCATGCCAACGGGCCCATAAGCGTATTGTAGAGTCATTCCCCATTAGCAGGGTTTATCAGGCCCANATCCCTACTTATCCATCAGGGCATTGGCTCTTTGGATTTGCCTCTAAAAAATATCATCCCCTTAAGAACTTAGATGATGTAAGATGGAATAAAAGGGGAATAAAATGCCGTTACTACACAACTATGCTTCATAAGGGAGCCTTTTATATCCCGGCATATGTAGAGGAGCTATTAAAAGATGTTGAGAGCTAATAATGAAACCTTTTTAGAGTGTGATAAGGATTTTGAGGCCTCCAGGATAATTCTGTTCGGAGCGCCCTTTGATTCAAGCACCTCATACAGGCCCGGGACCCGGTTCGGAAGCAGTGCAATAAGAAGGGAATCCTATGGCATAGAGAGCTATAGCCCCTATCTTGACCGGGATCTTGTTGACCTGGCTATCATGGATAGCGGTGATATAGAGCTGCCCTTCGGAGATACTAAGAAGGCTCTGGATCTTATAAAGGAAAGGGCTGGGCTAATATTAAGCCATAATAAACTGCCCTTTATGACAGGCGGAGAGCATCTTGTAACCTTAGGTGCCTTTGGGGCTGCATTTGAAAAGTATCCTGATATTAATATCATTCACTTTGATGCCCATGCAGATTTACGGGATGATTACCTAGGCGTTAAGCTGTCCCACGCCAGTGTAATCCATAGATGCTGGGAACTTACAGGGGATAACCGGATTTTCCAGTTTGGAATCCGGTCCGGGGACAGAGAAGAGTTTAAGTGGGGTAAGGAGCATGTCAAGACCACATTGTTTAACTTTGAGGGCTTAAGCCAGGTGTTAAAGAGCCTTAAGGACAAGCCGGTATATTTTACAGTGGATTTGGATGTTCTGGACCCATCGGTATTTCCGGGCACAGGAACCCCTGAGCCTGGCGGAGTATCCTTTGAAGAGCTTCGTAAAGCTGTTACTATGGTCTGCTCTGAGGCACATGTTATAGCCTGTGACATAAATGAGCTGAATCCCCATTACGATCAAAGCGGAGTATCAACCATAGTTGCATGTAAAATAGTCAGAGAAATGCTTATAGCATTGCATGAGAATATATTTCATCAAAAGGAGGATTAGGATAGTGGGAAAGGTATTAATTATTGGCTGTGGTGGTGTTGCATCTGTTGCAATTCAAAAGTGCTGCCAGGTAAGCGAAGTATTTGAGGAAATATGTATAGCCAGCAGAACAAAATCAAAATGTGATGACTTGAAGAATAAGCTGGAGGGAAAGACAAAGACCAAAATAACCACTGCACAGGTTGATGCAGATAATGTGGATGAGGTAATAGCACTGATTAAAAGTGTACAGCCTGATTTAGTAATGAATCTTGCCTTACCATATCAGAATCTGACAATAATGGATGCATGCCTTGCATGTAATGTGAACTATCTGGANACTGCAAACTATGAGTCTGAGAATATCGATGATCCCGAATGGCGTGAAATATATGAAAAGCGCTGTAAGGAAAAGGGCTTTTCTGCTTACTTCGATTACTCATGGCAGTGGGCATACCAGGACAAGTTTAAGGAAAAAGGACTTACTGCTCTGCTGGGCTCGGGATTTGANCCCGGAGTTACACAGGTATTCTGTGCATATGCACAAAAGCATCTGTTTGACACTATAGATACAATTGATATTTTGGATTGTAATGGTGGAGATCATGGATATCCCTTCGCTACAAACTTCAATCCTGAGATAAATTTAAGAGAGGTTTCGGCTCCCGGATCCTACTGGGAAAATGGCCGCTGGATTGAGATTCCGGCCATGAGCATCAAGAGGGAATATGATTTTGACCANGTGGGCATGAAGGATATGTATCTGTTACATCATGAGGAGATTGAGTCTTTGGCAAAGAATATTCCAGGGGTTAAGAGGATTCGCTTTTTCATGACCTTTGGACAAAGCTATCTGACTCACATGAAGTGCCTGGAGAATGTGGGTATGCTTTCTACTACTCCCGTGATGTATGAGGGGCATGAGGTCGTTCCAATAAAGTTCCTGAAGGAACTTCTGCCTGATCCTGCTACACTTGGGCCACGCACAGTCGGAAAGACCAATATCGGATGCATATTCCAGGGGACAAAGGATGGAAAGCCTAGGACCGCATACATTTATAATATCTGCGACCATCAGGAATGCTACAGAGAGGTTGGCTCCCAGGCCATATCCTATACAACCGGTGTTCCTGCCATGATAGGAGCCATGATGATGCTTACCGGCAAGTATACCAAGCCGGGAGTTTACACATTAGAAGAGTTCGATCCGGATCCTTTCATGGAGGCATTAAATAAACACGGCCTACCCTGGCAGATTAATAACGATCCTGTTCTGGTGGATTAATGCGACATTGTTCTGGTAGATTGATTACGCTTCTGTTCTGCCAGATTAATGCACCCTGTTATGGTAGATTAAAATAAAGGGGATTTAAGGATTAAACCGTTGGAGGCTGGCAAACACATGAAAAGCATAGCAGATAAAAATAAGCTCAAAACCCCATACTTTTTGGTGGATGAGGCCCTTGTAAGGCGCAATCTGGAGATTTTGCAGGATGTATCAGTGAAGTCGGGTTGCAAAATTCTTCTTGCCCAAAAAGCATATTCGATGTACTACAGCTATCCTGTTTTAAGGGAGTATCTTGCCGGGACAACAGCCAGCGGCCTTTACGAGGCAAGGCTNGGCTTTGAAGAATTCGGCGGTGAAACCCATGTCTTTTCTCCAGCCTTCAATGAAAGTGAATTTGACGAGATACTGAATTACTGTGGCACTATTGTATTCAATTCTCCTGCCCAGGTTAAGAAATTCGGGAACAAGGCTATCGAGAGGGGAAAATCCATCGGTCTCAGAGTCAATCCCCAATGCTCGACTCAGGAGGGACATGCCATTTATGATCCCTGCTCTCCCGGCTCAAGGCTAGGCACCACCTTGGATAATTTTGATGAGTCAATAGTTCCATTATTGGACGGTCTGCATTTCCATACCCTTTGTCAGCAGAATTCTGATGACCTTGAAGCTACTGTTATTGCATTTGAAGAAAGGTTCGGAAAGTACTTAATGGGTATGAAGTGGCTTAATCTGGGGGGAGGACACCATATAACTCGCCGGGATTATGATGTCCAAAGGCTGATAGAAATAATTAAAAGGCTTCGAAAAGTCTATGATGTAGAGGTCTATTTGGAGCCCGGTGAAGCTGTGGTGCTTAATGCCGGATTCCTAGTTGCCAAAGTACTTGAAATAGTAAATAACGAGATGGAAATTGCCATACTTGACACTTCTGCAGCATGCCATATGCCTGATGTGATTGAAATGCCATATCGTCCGCCCCTTACTGACTCAGGGGAACCCGGAGAAAAGCCATATACCTACAGGCTTGCAGGGCCCACCTGTCTTGCCGGGGATATTATTGGCGACTATTCATTTGACAAGCCCCTAAAGGAGGGTGATGAGCTGGTTTTTGAGGACATGGCTTTGTACACCATGGTAAAAACCAATACCTTCAACGGTATGCCTTTACCGTCAATCGTTTGGAAAGCTGCCGACGGGAAGTATCACATTGTTCGCACATTTAGCTACGAGGATTTCAAATCAAGGCTTTAACCTTGATTTGATTTTTTTCACAGGTCAGAAAAACCGTCTCGGCTTTACTGCTTTACTATAGACTTTTACACATTGAAGTGTTAATATAATAACAAACTTTGAATACTAATTATTAGATTTTGTGTAAGAAATGGAGTGAGCCCAATATGT
>JGI24710J26742_10004373_pt1 | contig 11632 bp, 12 predicted proteins | sample BioPla2DNA2_FD_26742 | JGI IMG/M metagenome (IMG submission 26742) | reverse complement strand
ACCGGTCCAACAGGTCCAACAGGACCAGCGAATGGATTAAATGCATATGGTGGATTATACAATGACGAGGCTCAGGTACTTACATTATTAATAGGAGTACCTCAGCAAATTGAATTTAATAATATGATGCCATCTTTTAATACCACAAATTCTCTTACAAACAACTCAATCACAGTAGACTTAGAAGGTGACTATGAAATCAACTATAAATTAGTTGGTAGTGTATCTCTAGCACTCGCTTTAAGCACTTTTGTAAGAGTAAATGGAGCAGCTATACCTGCCTCAGTAACTTCTAGCTTATTATCTATTGGAGTTGAAGATGAAATAACCGGAAGTGTGATTGTATCTTTAAATGCTGGAGATGAAATAGACTTAGCCGTTTCAGCACTTCTAGCAGCAACCTTAACCCTTGGTTCAGATGTCAATGCTACATTGACTGTAAAAAAACTTGATGCTTAAAATAGAAAGGAAAATTTAATCATGACTTGGAGTTTATGTATGATTGTTAAAGATGAAGAAGAAAATCTATCAAAATGTTTAAATAGTGTCTCAGGACTTTTCGATGAAATTATTATAGTTGATACTGGTTCTATTGATAATACCAAAAATATTGCTAAAAAATATACTAATAAGATATACGATTTTAAATGGATTGATGATTTTAGTGCTGCTCGTAATTTTGCTTTTTCTAAGGCGACCAAAGATTATATCATGTGGCTTGATGCTGATGATATTATTCTTCCTAGTGATTTAAAAAAATTAAAAAAATTAAAAAATACACTTTCTAAAAACATTGATATAGTAATGCTTAAATATAATATTGCTTTTGATGATAATGGAAACCCTACATTTTCATATTTCAGAGAAAGAATATTTAAAAGAAAAAACAAATACAAGTGGCAAGACCGCATTCATGAATTTATAATGCCAACAGGTAATGTTATTTCAGAAAACATCGCCGTAACCCATGATAAAAAAATTACTGAACAAAGCTCACGTAATTTGAATATATATAAAGATATGGAAAAAAATAAAGAACATTTTACTCCAAGAAACCTCTATTATTATGGAAGAGAATTATATGACCATAAAATGTATCAAGATTCTATTGATGTTTTAAAACGATTTTTAAATACAAAAGAAGGCTGGATTGAAGATAATATTAATAGTTGTTATTTAATATCAAATTGTTATTACTTTTTAAAAAATAACGAAAGGGCACTAGAATACTTATTTAAAACATTTGAATTTGATCTGCCTCGAAGAAAAACAGTTTGTTTAATCGGTAATTATTTTGTAAATAATGAAGAAATAGATAAAGCTATTTATTGGTATGAAACAGCACTNNCTTTGCCAATTAATAAAAATGGATTTTATGAATCAAATTACGATTATTTTATACCATATCTAAATTTATCCGTTTGCTACTACAAAAAGGGTGATTATGTAAAATCTAAGCATTATCATAACCTTTCTAAAAAAATAAAACCAAATGATAATTTGGTAAGTAAAAATGAAAAATATTTCCAAAAGTAAGTTTTATACCTCTAACATACTTTTCAAACTTTATAAAAGAGCGGTTATTTAAAACTGCTCTTTTTACTTTTTTCTTTTAATTTTAAAATTGAATTTAAATAAGTTTGTCCAGATAACTCTGTAGTCTTACCAGTAGTTTCTAAAAAACCACTATATCCTCTTCTTAATTTATAAAAACTATCAAAATANACTTTAGCAGTATTTTGATTTAATTTAATGAATCCTTTTTCCATAATCCTTCTAGCAATATTTATATGATGAGGATTATTTAGGTAATAATATCCAGGATCGGGAGTTAGTAAAACCATTTGCTTTTCTTGATTAATAAGATATTTATCTTCGTGACAATTTTCTTTTAAGAAAAATTGACTATAGCTTGGATCTATTAAATAAATTTCTTCTTCATCTTCTAATATTAAAATAGAGTGTCCATGTACATCACAATCTAAAATATTTTGAACTTCAAATGGAGTGGCATTCAAATTTAGGTCGTTTAACTTATTTAAAACTCTATCTCTAATAAGGTCACATTTAAAAGATAAAGGATTATTTATTATATCTAAATCAATTAAACCTTCATTACTTAATTCAATAAATGTTAAATAAATAACTCTTTCTAATACTGATTTAATATTTTTTTCTTTGTTTTTAGGTTCCTTAATCATTCTTGGATTAAAATTAATTATATATTTCATATTTGCCTCTAGTATTATTTTACCAATTTACAAATAAAAATGAAAGTAAATTCTAATATTAGTTTTAATTACTACCTGATGTAAATAAATATTAGTATAAATATATAAATTATGATAGACTTAATATGAGGTTAAGTATGAAAAAAAGAATTTGTTTATCAATAATTATTATCTTTGCAGGTTTGCTCTCTTATTATTATTTTGGAGTATTAAACAAAGTTCACGAAGGGCAGGCTACTATAATTAAAAGAGATACTTTTGAAATTATGATATCTGAAGTAAATAATAAAGAAATGAAAATTCACTCAAATGTTTTTAATGTAGGAGATAAGGTTAATGTTAAATATTTAAATAACAAAATAACCAAGCTAGAAGCAATTATAGAGTCTCCTGAAGATAAAGCAAGATTAGTAAGTAACATTACATCTGATACAAAAATGTCTAGATACCGCAAAATAATTACTGGTTCTTTTGAAATTAATGATATGCTTACAGAAATATCTCATTATTACGCACTCCCTGTTAAAATATCAAATCAAACTTATAAAACTATTAGTCCAGCTGATTTCTTTGAGATAAAATATAACCAAACTGATACAGCTTTTGTTAGAGCTCCTAAAGGTACTTTAATCAAACTTATTAGTACCGAAGATATAAATATATTAAATTTTATAAATGAGCATAGCAATGAGACTAGGGACATTAATTATAATTTAAAAAACAAAGAAATAACTTTTGAATCTACCGGAGTAGGAATCTATGTAGTTACTATAGAACTCGAAAATAAAGATATTTTTGATTATATCTTTATATAAAAAATATAATAAAAGAAAGGAGTGAATATTAATGAAAAGATTTAAAAAAATCTTGCTTATTATGGTTTGTGTTTTAATAACGACAGGTTGCTTTAACAAAAAATTAAACAAAGACTTAACTTGTGAAAAAAGTTTAGAAAGTGGATATTCTAGAACTGAAAATTATTCCTTTGAAGAAGGAGTTGTATCTAAGTTAGAATGGATTACTGCATCTCCACTTGAAGAAGAAGATTTAGATTATCTAACCGAACTTTTTGAAACTGAAAAAGAAAAAATAAAAGATATTGCTGCTTGTGAAATAAAAAATGATATAAGTGATGAAATATATACCGAAACTCTTTCTTGCAATGTAAAAGATATGAGTGATGCAGATATTAAAGAAGTCTTTGGTGATAATATTGTTATTAAAAGCACTAGAGAAGAAATAATCGAAAACTATNATCACGGTCAAGGAATGACCTGTGAATAATAAATATTCTTATTAGAACAAAACAAAAATCAGAAACCTATAATCTGATTTTTTGTTTTCAATATTTAAACTTATTAATTTCAATTCTGATGAATTCCGCCGAATTAAAAATATGTATTATAAAGATCTTTACATATTAATTGAGAATATTTGCTATAAATANTTGCTTATTTATTTTGTTCTGTTATTNTTATATTAACNGGAGAGTAAATATGAATTGTGAAAAATGTGGTAAACCAATCCCTGAAATTATAAATTATTGTCCGACTTGTAAAATCAACGAACTAAAAGAAGAAAATAATGTCTCAAATATAAATACTAGCAATCAAAATATTAAAACCGAATCAACTCAGCCCGAAATGTTAGAAAACAAACAAGCTTCAAAGTTTATTCCTGTTGCTGCTATCTTGTTAATGATTGTCATGATAGGTTACTTTGTAATTAATCAATCTGATATTTCATTATTTAATAAAAGTGCTCATAACAATTCGGAAATAAATAATGATGATAATTTTAATTCAGATAATAATTCAGAAAAAATGATAAACAAAACAATAAAGATTCAAATAATTTAGTTCAGGAAATGATTTCTGTCCCCTATGCTAAAGTGTCTATTAGTAGTCGTACATTAATTACTGCTGATATGATAGGCACGAAAGAAGTTGCTAAAAACATAGTAGACAACAACTATAATGTTATTACTAGTCTTGACCGGATAATTGGTAAATATGTCCGAGATGACAAAGTCATTGAAGAAGAAATGCTATTTGAAACATCTTTATTAATGACAGAATTAGAGCCATCAGATTTAATTGTGATAAAAACAGCTCCAAGTGGCACCACTGTATTTGGTTTATCGGTAGGTTTTCATAGTAGTTTTAATAATTCTATAATGCCAGGAGATAAAATTGATATATACATCCAGGCGTTAAATGAAAATTACCAAAATATATATGTTAAAATGCTTGAAAATGTTGAAGTTATGCAAACTAGAGATGCAAATGGAAATAATGCTTTTGGACCTGTTTCGCATATAAAAAGATAAGATTTAATGACTTTTATTTGAATTATCTCATCTGTTTTTAATTTTATCATAATGTGTTTAACCGTATATTAGTGTTAAATTTTATACACATATGAAAAGAATTACTTCGTGTAATTCTTTTCGATATAAGTAATAAATTGATATATTAAAAATGATAATATTAATATTAAAACAATCCCACTCATTACTAATGTTAATTTAAATACTTGAGTACCATAAAGAATTAAATAACCAATACCAGCTTTACTAACTAAAAACTCTCCCATAATAACCCCGATTAAGGACATTGATATATTAAGTTTTAAACTAGATATTATTACTTCTTGATTATGAGGTATTATTAATTTAGTTAGTATTTGATAATTACTTGCTTTAAATGATTTGAAAAGTTTAATTTTATATGGATCAGTATTAATAAGACCATTATAAATTGATATTAAAGTTACTATTGTATTTATAAGTAAACTCATTACTATAATCGATTTAGTATTAGCTCCAAGCCATATTATAAGTAGTGGTCCTAGTGATACTTTTGGTAGGCTATTAATTAGTGTTAAAAATGGATCACTAATTCTTTTTAATATTGGAATNGAATAAAACAGTACTGCTAGTGAAAAACCTATTAAAGACCCTAGGACAAAAGAAACTAATATTTCTTTTAAAGTTACCCATATATGAATAAATAAATTATTATCAAGATATAAACCATAAAGGCACTTTATTATTTTAGATGGGCTAGAAAAAATAAAACTATTAATTATATTATACCTACTTAATAATTCCCATATCATTATAAATGATAGAGTAATAAATATTTGGGTTATTAAGATCAGTTTTTTTTCTAATTTTATCTTTTTTAAAAATTTTTCTTGTTTAAGAGATGTCTTTATCTAAATCACCCCAAACTAAGTCATAGTAGTAATTAAATAATTCGTCTTTACGATTTTCAGATGGTAGTCTTTTATTTTTTAGTTTAATTTCATGGATGCTTTTTACTATGCAAGGTCTTTTAGTTAAAACAACTACTCGGTTGCACATTGATACGCATTCAGCAATATCATGAGTAACTAAAATGGTAGTGACATTAGTGCTTTTAACTAGTCTATAAATATCATCACTAATAGTAAGTCTAGTTACATAATCAAGAGCAGAAAGTGGTTCATCTAGTAAAATAATATCTGGCTTTGTTGCTAGAGTTCTTACTAGTGCGACTCTTTGTCTCATGCCACCTGATAAGTTATTAGGATATGCTTTTAGAAATGATGATAGACCAAAGTTTGTTAGTAATTTTTTTATGTAGTCTATATTTTCTTTAGTTTTTATATTTTTTATATCAAGTCCAATAGCAGCATTATCTAAAATATTAAGCCAGGGAAGTAGAGCATCACTTTGTAGCATATAACTATAATTTTTTTTATCACCGATAATTGAGCCGCCCGATGCTTTTTCAATACCTGATAAGATGCTGAGTAAAGTACTTTTACCACAGCCAGAGGGACCGACAATACCGATAATTTCATTTTCATTTATATCTAGAGAAATATCCTTTATTGCGGATACTTCTCCATTTATTGTATGATAATCTTTGGAAACATTTTTGATTGATAGAATTTTATTCATTAAAGACTAAGTCTTCAAAAGGTACATATGAATTTATAAAGCCACCATCGATTATCATATCTTGTAGGTTAGTAAAAAATTCTTTTTCTATGAAAGTAGAATCAAGCCAAGAATCGGCTTCTTTATATCTATTTACTATTGTAGTAAGTTCATTAAGTGAAGTATCGGGAAATTGTTTTAATAACACTTTAGCAATAGTTTTACTGTCATTTTCTTTAGTAAAGATAAGAGCTTTATTAATAGCTTCTCTAAAATCATTAATTAATTCTTTGTTGTTTTCAACAAAACTTTTTTTAGNATTAAAAGCAGTATAAGGTACTTCACCTGAGTGCATTCCAACGCTTGCTACGACATAGCCATATCCCATGTTTTCAACTCTAGTAGCATTTGGTTCAAATAAATTTACGAAATCTCCCTCACCACTTATAAATGCACTTGTTAGATTGGCAAAATCTACTGAATCATTTATAATTACATTTTTAGTATTACTATTTTCAACAGCATTGATAAAGTTAAGTATTGGCATACCACCACTTCTTCCAGCAACAACTTCTTTACCACTTAAATCATCAAAGGTGAAATTATCAATCTTTTCTCTTGAAACAATAAACTGACCATCTCTTTTTGTAAGACCTGCAAATGTTACTACATAGTCTTTTGTTCCTTCATTATAAACATAAATTGTTGCTTCGGGACCTGAGAAACCAATTTCAACATCTCCTGATAAAACTGCTGCTACAACATTATTTGCACCACTTGTTAAGATAAGTTCAATATTAATTCCTTTTTCTTCGAAGTATCCTTTTTCAATCGCAACATACATTGGTGCGTAAAATGGACTATGAGTTACTTCAGCAAGTTTTATAGTTCTCAGTTTACTATCATCATCTTTATTATAGAAATTAAAAGCTATTACTGTAAGCACTATTACTAATAAGATGCCACCTAAACCTATTATTTTTTTCATTTAAATCCTCCTTAATACACTTTTATTATATGTGTTTCAAAACCTTGGTGTGAATTGATAAAACCCCTAAGTTTTAAAAATATTTACCTTTACATAACAAAAATTGTTTGTTATAATTTTAATTAGAATAAGGAGGGTGTCTATGAACACTATTATTGAGGAAATAAATGTTAAGTTAAATAAGATTATAGAAGATTTATCCGAAAATAAAAAAAACACTGAAGAAGCCTTAACTAAAGTTAACGCTAGCATCAAAGAAAAGATCAAAGAAGCAAAAAAACATAAAAAACAGGTTGATCAAGCAAAAAATGAAATTAAAACTCTAGAGGATGAGATAACTTCATTAAAAAATGATTTAACCGATCTTCAAGAAAAATTTGGAAAAAAAGATTTAAAAGGAATTGTTGAAGCAGGTAATAAAGAAATTAATGCTAAAATACAAGATAAACAAAATCTTATTAACAAAGAAAAAGTTAAAATAAGTGAGTTAACTGCAAAAGCAAGAAGTATTAAAGATTTACTAATTAATCTTAAGAAAGATAAAAATATAAAAGAAGAAAGATTAGAAAACTATACTAGTGCTTTTAATTACTATGAAGAAGAGTTAAATAAAATAATTTCATATTCAAGTGATAATGCTGAAAACTTAGAAGTTAAAGTAGAAGAGGTTGAAGAGGTTCCTGTTTATAACTTTGATGGGGACATTGATGAATCAGAAGTATTTGATGAAATATTATCAATTGATAACTCAATTAATAAGCGAGAAGAGCCAAAAGAAGAAACTAATTTAGAAGAAGATGATAAAGAATTAGATCAAGATATTGATGAAGTAGAACTTGAAGAAGAAATTAAGCCTGATAATGAGTTTTTAGATAAACTTAAGAAAACTTCATTTGAACTTGATGAGTTAGAAGAAACAATTGATTTAGAATATAAAAATATTTTTGGTGAAGAACTTGAAGAAGAAAAAGAAACTGAAATGCCAAAAACAAATATATCTGATGAAAATATTACTGAAGAAGAAATTTCTAATGTTGAACTACCTAATGTCTTTGGAAATGAAACAGAAGAAGATGTAGAGGGTTTCTTTGAAGAATTTAATCTAGATTTTAATCGTTTTGATAATGATTCTCAAGAACTTTTAAAAAATAATTTTGATAAAGAAAAATATAGTGACATAATAAATCTTCTAAAAGATAATAATATTGATTTAACTAATCTTTATAATTCACCTAATGTTTTATCTGAAGGTAATGTTGAAAATTTAAAACAAACAATTAATAGTTTACTTTTATCAGGTCAAAGCACAATTAATGTTGGACTAGTGTTAAACTCTCTAAGCAAAGTAAACAATGATAAACTAAACAATGTAATAAACTCTTATGGAGGAGAGTTAAATGGAGCTAATATAACTGATATAGTTATTAAGTCAATAGAAAATAATCGAGGTGATAGTTAATGGATTATTTACTAGATTTAGGTTTTACTAATCTTGAACTTGATAATTTAAAAGAAACCTTAAATCCAGAGATTAAAAGTATGGTAATAGAGTTTCCTAAAATAGTAGCAGTAAATTATCAATACTTAAATAATCTCGGAATTTCAAACTTAAAAGAAGTATTTACAAATCACACAAAAATGTTTTTACTTAATCCTGATAATTTTAAATCAATATTTGATAAATATGATGAAGCTGACTTAGTTAGATGTATTGAAAAAAACGCAGCAGTTGTTGAAAAACTTTAAATTAAATATTTAAAGTTTTTTTGTTAAGTAAATGTATAATGTAATGATTAGTTACCACTCACTATACACTTTATGATATCATTAATATAAGTAGGTGAAGTAACAATGAAATTTATAAAAAAAGCAATAATAATAGTACTATTATTATTTCCAATTTCTTTAGTATCTGCTACAAATGGAATTGTTAACTCATCAAATGGAATAAATATAAGAAAAGAACCAACAACAAGTTCTGATATATTAAAAGCAATTCCTAATAAAGCAGAGTTTCATATAAGCGATACAAATGCAGGAACTGGAAATGGTTGCAAGGATAATTGGTATTATATATATTATAAAAATACCTATGGTTATGTATGCTCTACATATGTAAATACTAAAACTAATAATCAATCAACAACCTATGGAAGACCGTGGACTACCCCTAAAAAAGCAATAATGGGTGGTGCTCAATTTATTAGTGGTTCTTATATAGGTAGAGGACAATTTACTTCATATTTAAAAAAATTCAATGTAAACCCTGATGGTTATTATGAAGTTCATAATCATCAATATATGGCAAACTTAAGAGCTCCATCAAGTGAAGCTTCAACAACATATAATTCTCTTAAAAATAACGAAATGTTAAATAACCCATTTAATTTTATAATTCCGGTATTTACTAATATGCCCGAGACTACTTTCGATACATCAGTTTTAAATATAACAAGAGAAGAAGCAGATGTTCAAGATGATGAATTTGAAGAATCTATAGCTGAGTTTGATGAAAGTTATAAACCGTATTTAAGATATCTTCATACAAAATACCCTCTATGGACATTTAGTGTTTTAGAAACTGGTTTAGATTTTGAAACAAGCTGGAGAAGACAACAAGAAATTGGAAGTATTCAAGTTGGAAACCAATCTTTATGTAAAAAACCAGTTTATGTTACTGAAGGAAGAAAAACCGGTGATATTTCAGGAAGCTGGTGCATCGCAACTGATGAAACTGTTAAGTTTTATCTAGATCCGAGAAATTTTCTAACTGAAAGATATATTTTTATGTTTGAAAACTTAGCTTACTCTGATCTTTATACAGAAGAGGTTGTTTATGCAGCATTTGGTAATAGTTTTATGAGAGGAATATCTCCACTTGATAATCAAAGCTATAGTAGTATTTTTGTAGAAGCTGGACAAACACACAATGTGTCGCCACTTTATTTAGCTTCACTTGCAAGACAAGAAATTGGAGTGTCCCAAACTCCACCCTTTGTAGTAAGTGGAATAGAGTTTGAATATCAAGGATTTACTTATTCTGGACTTTATAATTTCTTTAATATTGGTGCTAATAGTTCGGCTGAAAATCCAGCAAAAGCAGGACTTGTTTATGCAAACGGAGGAAAAGGACCAAACAATGGGGGAATAAATAATCCTGAGTTTATAAACATATTCGAAACTTTGAATCTAAAATATCTTCACAATTATGTTTCAGGTTATGAAGAAGGTGCTACTATTAACTTTATAAAGAGTAAATCAGGAGAGAGCCTTAATATAATTGTTAGAGATAGGGCAGGTAAAATTAAAGAAAACAATCAAAAAATAGCAACTGGTGATAAAATTGAAGTAACAAGTGGAGAATATAGTCAAACATTTACATATCTTTTAAAAGGAGATATAAATGGCGATGGCGAAATAAATTCGGCAGATTTACTAGCTATCCGTCTTCATCTTCTAGGAACAAAAAAATTAACAGGTGAAAACTTAGTTAGTGCACTACTTGGAGATGGTGATGAGGTTAACTCAGCTGATTTACTGGCTATGCGCCAGCACCTTCTTGGAACTAAAAAAATAGAGCAGTAAGGAGATTTATGAAAAAAATAAAATATTTAATAATTACTTTATTAGCACTTAGTTTTAATATTAGTAGTGCTTATGCATCAAGCGCTACACTTTCAACAAATGCATCTACTATTGAAAATGGTAGAAGCGTTACGGCAACACTAACATTAAGAAATGTAGCTGCCTGGAATGTAGAGATTGCTAGTGGTGGCTCAACTAGTGGGTGTACCAAAAAATTCGTTGGTGATACTGGAGATGGTAAAAATGCTACTAAAACATTTACTGTAACCTGCAAAGCTACATCTATTGGTAGAATTAACTTCTTTATCAGTGGTGATGTTACCTCGGCAGATGGTACTAATAAAAAAATTAGTGGAAGCAAAAATGTAACTGTTGTAAAACCAAGAGAAAAATCAACCAACAATAAGTTATCATCATTATCAGTAAAAGGATATGAATTAAGTCCTGCTTTTGATGCAAATACTAATTCTTATGCAGTAAGCATTCCTTCAACTATTAAAACAATAACAATTGAAGCATCTAAAGCAGATCGTTATGCAAGTATTGAGGGAGTAGGTGAAAAAGAAGTATCAAGCGGCATCAATAACTTTGATGTTGTTGTTACAAGTGAAACAGGGGTAAGTAATATTTATAAAATAGTCGTAAATGTAGAGGATTTAGATCCTATTAATGTTACTATTAATGATAAGCAATATACGGTTGTAAAAGAAAAAGAAAACTTAGTAAAACCAGAGTTATTTGAAGATACAACTGTAACCATTGGAGAATATGAAATACCTGCATTTACAAGTGAAGTTACTAACTTAACATTAGTCGGACTTAAAGATGAAGTAGGTAATATCTCTCTTTATCTATATGATAATGATAACTATAAACCATTTAATGAGATGCTTACTACTA
>JGI24710J26742_10004368_pt1 | contig 11634 bp, 10 predicted proteins | sample BioPla2DNA2_FD_26742 | JGI IMG/M metagenome (IMG submission 26742) | reverse complement strand
ATCAGCTGAGAAAACCACTGTAGTTAACAAAAATAAAAACAATAAAATCAAGGACAGGAATAATATTCTTTTCATGTTTGTTCCCACCTTATATTACTAATATAACATATATACCCTAATTATACATTGCATAACATTTATATGCAATTAGCAAATTAAAAATCTGGCTGTTACTTTGCAGATTAGCAATTAATAATTCAGACGCTTCCTCTTTATAATCTTTTAAATCTACTTTGACAGGCGGTTTTAAATCAATGCATTTTTTTAGCAATTCATTTGCTGTTCTATAGTTACTATTTCCGATATAATATTTTGCTGCTTTTACATAGCTTCTGGCTAAAATCTTGTAGTTCATATCATAATAAGGTTGATATGATACAACCTTCACCGCATATTCAAGTGCCTCAATGGGCATATCAAGACTATTATATAATTCTATCAACAATCTGTTACTTTCAGGAAGGTATGGATTTTGGGAAATACTTCTCTTAGTCATATTTAAGGCAGCATCATACAAAACCTCTTTGTTTTTGTTGTTCTTGCTAACATCAGCAAATAAACGATATAGTTTGCCAAGCTCATACGAATATCTATAGTTATGTGGATCCAAACGTAGAGCCTCTTCGTAACAGGACAATGCTGCATGAAACTCGTTCTTTAATGTAAGGTCAAGCCCCTTTTTTGCATTAAAGGCTGCAAGAGCATAAATTGCGTTAACCAGTATCAGTATAGCGGCAATAATTGAGAAAAGGGGTGCTGCCCAGCTGTTTTTTACCTTTATCCTGTGTTTTGTATCTGGGGCTGCCAAAACAATCATAGCCCAAAGCAGAAGAGCCATTGATACAAAGGATAAGTCAAAATCGATGACAGAATGAACAACAAGGGCAATAAAACCTGATAAAAGTCCGGCAAGAACAATTCTTTTCTGTGAATTATCATTTCTAAGAATTCCACGGAGAATATAGAAAAATGACAGAATAATGGTGGAGGTAAAGGCCAGGAACCCAAAAATGCCTGATCCAACAAACACCTCTAAATAGTGATTATGCACGGCTCGGCTGATATAATAGGATTCCTGAACACCATAATGCAAAACCTCCCAGCCACCGCCGCCCACACCAAACAGCCAATTTTTTGAAATCAGTTTAAAGGCGTCTTGAAAGAATTCTGTACGTATGTAAACGCTTCTTTCGGACATATTCATTTTGAGAAATCGATCTATGATATTCTCCGGAAATAAAGCGATTATTCTATCCCATAAAAGGAATATGGAAGCAATTATTAAGCACACCGCCAGGAATTGAATAATCCTGCTTAATGCTTTGGGAGGGCTATGCTTTTTCATTATCTTTGAAAATAAGAGGATCACGCTTTCCTGTAAAATAGCTAAAAGAACTGCTGCCATGAAAGATATTATTAAGAGTTTGGTTAAAGTTTTTGCATCCCGGGATGCAGTCTGGTCTGAGACCTTCTGCATAAATAAAAATGCAGGGACAGCTGAGCAGAAAAATGAACCGAAAGTCTTAAACCGATACCCTTTTGCCTGAATTATAAAAAACAGAAAAATTGCAGAAAAACCGACTATATAGCCGCCTCGTGATCTGGTCAGAAGCATGGCAAGCAGAAGAATTGTATTTACACCTGACAAAAGTATTCTGTAAACGGGTTTGTCCCAAAGATACATCAGTGTCAGTGAGAAAATAATGGCCATTATATAGTAAACAGCTGCAGTGTTGGCATACTGAAATGTACCGCCTATCCGCCTGTTGTTCAGAGTATCATTTAAAAACCTGAAGGCCCCGGTAATGGCCTGAAGAGCTATCAGAGCATTTATGAAAGCACTCATAACCACAGGCGCCATTAAAGCAATACTAAACTCTTTTTTCTTATCCTGATAATAATCATACAATACAATTGCGAAAACAAAATAGCCGGTGACATGCATAAGAACTTCAAGATTACCACGCGGATTAACCGAATTAATAAAAGCCAGACCATAAGCTAAAATCAGTAAAGCACCAAAAATCAGAAGCCATTTGTTGTAGAATATGTCCTCTTTGTCTGTAAACTTGGTTATGAAATAGATAAAAGACAGCAGAGCCAATACTGCCAGAAATGCTGAGGCCTCCAAAGTAAAAAAAAGTCCCCTGAATAGCGGAGAAACTGCCGTGATAAGCATCATAAGGGTTACTATTATTTTTTTCATATTCCACCTGTTATAAGGAGAAAACTCCCTTAAAAATAAGGTAATTTATGTTAATCAAATAATATCATATTATGCGCAACGATGTCAAATGATGGAATATAAATATTTTATAGCAAGAATCAGCGTAGGCTGCTTTGACTCTTGGTTGCTTTACGGGTTCTGTGGTATAATGAAAACCTTAACAATATTGTAAAAATGATATCCAACCGGCAGCCGGGTGGGTGAATTGCAACCACAAAAAAGCCCGGTGTATACTAAGGGCTTTTGCAGGTTGATAAATAAAAATGTGGGAATATGGCGTGTCGCGATTTAATCTACGATAATGCTTTTTATCTCATTGATGAAGTTACCAGGGTTATCGCTGTGAATCTCTACTTTGATTGGCTTTGAGAGGTCGAGGCTAAAAATACCCATAATGGATTTTGCGTCAACAATATAACGGCCAGATGAAAGATCAACATCGAAATCATATTTGTTGACAATGTTAACAAAATCTTTCACGTCATTAATTGATTTAAGCATGATATTGAATGTATTCATGGATTTATTGCACCATCCTTCAATGAATTATTTATATAATACTGTGTAATAAATTATACCATAAATGAGTGCAGACAATAGCAGATATAGTATTGTTAATAATAATATAACAGACATTGGGAAGTGTTACAAATGAAACAAAGAAAAAAAGCTGCATTTATTACTTTGGGCTGTAAAGTAAATATAGCTGAGACTGAAGGAATGAAACTGCTTTTTCAGAAAGCTGATTACGAGATAGTTGAAGCCAGTGAACATGCAGATGTTTATGTTATAAACACATGTACCGTAACAGGTATGGGAGATAAGAAATCCAGACAGATGATAAGAAGGGCTCATACTTTGAATCCGGATGCCATTATAGCAGTGGTGGGATGCTTCGCTCAGGTTTCTCCCGAGGAAACATCAAAAATTGAGGGAGTTAACCTTGTTCTGGGAAATAATATGAAGCACCGAATTGTGGAGCTTGTAGAGAACACGCAAAAAGATGAAAAAAAGCAGTATGTAAATGAGAGAAAGACTCTTATGGAATATGAAGAATTGCCTGTTGAGGCCTATGAAGGCCATACCAGAGCTTTCTTAAAAGTCCAGGATGGCTGCGACCAATTCTGTTCTTATTGCATAATACCCTATGCCAGAGGACCTGTGCGCAGCAGAGATGCAAATGATGTGATCAAAGAGGCAAAGAGCTTTGCACTAAACGGTTTTAAGGAAATAGTGCTGACGGGTATACACCTTACCTCTTATAATGACATTAAAAATAATGAGAGCTTGCCCGGCCTTATAAGAGCAGTACACGATATTGAGGGAATCGAGAGAATACGTTTAGGTTCATTGGAGCCAATGTTTATTACTCATGAATTTATTGAGGAGATTAGTGTTCTGCCCAAGCTATGTCCCCATTTTCATCTTTCATTGCAAAGCGGTTGTGCAGAGACTCTAAAAAGAATGAACCGAAAATATACGCCGGAGTATTACCGGGAAATAGTTGAATTAATGCGGGAAAAGATACCTGATGTAACCTTTACCACTGATGTGATGGTAGGTTTCCCCGGAGAAACCGATGAGGAATTCTATAAGTCCTATGAATTCTGTAAGGAAATAGGCTTTTTATGGATACATGTGTTTAAGTATTCACCCAGGAAGGGTACCGCAGCTGCAAAGTTTCCTGACCAGGTTCAGCCTGATATAAAGGAAAGGCGAAGCAAACAGCTTATTGAATTGGCCAACCAGATGAGAAATAAAGTTTTTCAACAGTTTTTAGGGAGGCAAACTGACATTATCCTGGAGAAGCACATTGAAGGGAGCCCCGGTGACATGGAGGGTTTAACATCCAATTATATTCCCGTTGCCGTTAATGTAGAAAATATTAATCCCGGGGAAATAATCAGTGTACATCTTGAAACAATTGAGGGTGAGCGGATGAGAGGTGCAGTATCAAATATTACGGTTTGATGATATATCTTGATTTACGAATATGTATGTATTAATATTAGAATATACCTAAAATTCGGATGATATTCGAACAGGAAGCGGGTGCATTATGAATTCAGGTACAATGAAATTTGATTTTACCAAAGATAAATCAGACCAGGCCCGAGAGATTATGGTTAATGTTTACAGGGCGCTGCAGGAGAAGGGATATAATCCTATAAGTCAAATTGTAGGTTATATTATGTCGGGGGACCCTACTTATATAACCAGTCATAACAATGCCAGGATACTTATAAGGAAAATTGAGAGGGATGAGTTGCTGGAAGAAATTGTGCGATTCTATTTGAAGGATGCATAGACCATAGAATTAGCGCCTTGGAGGGCGCTTTTTTGTTGGAGCAGAAAAGATAGCTCAAAATTAAAGGACAGATCTATTTTAGTATCAGGAGAAGTACTATGGAATACAGACAACTGGGTCACACAGGCCTTACGGTTTCAAGACTTTGCTTTGGAGGGCTGGTGATTGGCCCCTTACAGAAGAATCTGAGTGTTGAGGAAGGCGGAGACGTTATTGCTGAAGCCTTACGGCTTGGCATTACATTTATAGATACCGCTGACTTATATGATACATATCAGCATATCAAAAGAGCAATGGATATAACCGGAATCAGGCCGGTTATTGCATCAAAATCTTACGCATATGACAAAGAGGGAGCAAAAAAGAGTGTCGACAGAGCATTGAGTGAGCTGGGTCTGGATGGCATAGACTGTTTTCTTATGCACGAGCAGGAAAGTGAACACACTATAAGAGGCCACCGGGAGGCTCTGGATTACTACCTGGACCTTAAGCGGCAGGGAGTAATTAAAGCAGTAGGAATTTCCACCCACCATATTGCCGCTGTCAAAGCTGCAGCAAATACTCCTGAAATTGATATTATTCACCCTATTACAAATATTAAAGGATTGGGTATTTGCGACGGGACAATGGAAGAAATGCTTGCAGCTATAAAAGAAGCCCATGACAACGGAAAAGCAATTTACGGGATGAAACCCTTCGGGGGAGGAAATCTTTTGTATTCCTTTAAAGAATGTCTGGAATTCGTTACAACAATACCGTATCTTCATTCAGTTGCTGTTGGTATGCAAAGCATTGAAGAGGTACGCATGAATGTGGAGCTCTTTAATGATTTGGAGAATGCAAGTGAAAAGATTCAAGATTATCAACCTGCTAATAAGAAAAAACTCCATGTTGATTTTTGGTGCGAAAAATGCGGCGAGTGCGTAAAGCGCTGTAAACAAAAGGCTCTCTTACTGAAAGACGATAAGGTTTCAGTAGATTATGATAAATGTGTATTGTGCGGATATTGTTCGTCCAGTTGCCCATCTTTTGCCTTAAAAATATATTAGACTCTTGCGTGCTGTATATTGATAGCAGTTATTTACTATGATATAATTTTCTGGTAGTTGGAGAATGCAGGGTGTGGATCCACTCAACTCTTACTAAAGAGGGGGGTGGTGTAATATGACTACTTTCGAAGCTATATCTCTTATGATAGGGTTTTCGATGTTTGTTCTGTCACTTATCTCCTTGATGATTGCTTTAAGCAGGAAAAACAAGGAATAGACCATAAATAGAAAAGTCACCCTGCAAACGCTACTTGCAGAGTGATTTTAATAATACTATTTCACTTTGTGAGCGGAACCGCATCTTGCGGCTCCAACTACTTTAATTTTATCACAATAATCTGGATTGTAAACTTATTTATTAAATATTTTTATTTAATTTTATATGTTTTAGCGGAAAAGATTCTTCGCTGCGCTCAGAATGACAATAGGTATTATTTTATTGTGTACCTGTTACATATATTCTCAGATATAAACAGCTGGCAGAAGGCCAGGAAGAAATATAAGCCCGATTAATTGAATTATCTTCGGAAATAGACTAAAAAGATCCGGAAATCACAGCCATAAAAGAGCAAAGTATAAAAAGGAGTAAATTAGCGGGGTTTTAGAAACTTCAGGATTCATATTGACAATAGTATAGGCATAAATTATAATTGATTCAATTAAATACAGTACAATCTTCAGGGCAGGGTTAGAGTCCCTACCGGCGGTAATGTGTAAAAACAACGAGCCCGCGAGCTATTTTTAGCATGATTCGGTGAGATTCCGGAGCCGACAGTATAGTCTGGATGGAAGAAGATTATGAGATTATTAACTATGGTTCCCTGAGCTTGCTTTGGGAACTTTTTTGATTCTTGCAGCCTCGGATTGTATTGTAAAAACAATTAAAATGGGCAAAAGCCCTTAAAGGAGTGTTGTTTTTATGAAGTTTGGGGTCAGAAAAATGTGTACTATGGCTATTCTAGCAGCATTATCACTGGTGTTGGTACTGCTTGTCCATTTTCCCATTATTCCTGCTGCACCCTGGCTGGAATATGATCCGGCCGACATCCCCATTTTAATTGGAGGATTTGTTTACGGTCCCATAGCAGGGTTACTTATTACTGTTGTAGCATCACTGATTCAGGCTATGACAGTAAGCGCAGCCAGCGGATGGGTTGGTTTTGTGATGCATGTGATTTCAACAGGAACCTTAGTCTTAGTTTCATCAATTATTTACAAGTTTAATAAAACACGCAAGGGAGCTTTCATAGCTTTGGTTGCAGGCTCTATTGCCATGACGGCAATTATGATTCCAGCCAATCTTTTCTTTACCGTAAGGTATTGGGGGCAACCTTATGAAGTGGTAAAGGCCAGTATTATACCCATTATTATTCCCTTCAATCTTATAAAATCCACAGGTAATTCTCTGATTGTATTCTTGATTTACAAGACTTTAAGAAAAATTATAAAATAGTGTACAGGCATAATTCTGATTGAAAATCAGTACAAATGTTGTTCAGAATAAAGTCTTAATTTTGTGTTTAAAATAACACAAAACACCGGGAGAATTGTAAGCAAATTCAACAGGCTGTATCTTTACAAGGAAGGCATATTAAGGTATGCTAGAATGTGGTTATTAATTTAACAATGATTGGAAGGGAGATTATTATATGAAACAATATTTAGAGATTGAAGATGTATTTGCACGCGAAATACTTGATTCCCGCGGGAATCCTACAGTTGAAGTTGAAGTTATTGTCGAAGGCGGCTTTATAGGACGCGCAGCAGTACCGTCAGGAGCATCAACAGGTGCTTATGAGGCCGTCGAGTTACGTGACGGCGATAAATCACGCTACCTGGGCAAGGGCGTATCAAAGGCAGTTGATAATGTTAATGATATCATTGCTGCAGAAATAATCGGAATGAATGTATTTGATCAGGTTCTTATTGACAGGACCATGATCGAATTGGATGGAACACCTAACAAAGCAAAATTAGGTGCAAACGCTATACTGGGTGTTTCTCTGGCAACTGCCAAAGCCGCTGCTGAAGCGTTGGGTCTTTCCCTTTATCAGTATATTGGTGGTACCAATTCCAAGGTTCTTCCTGTTCCTATGATGAATATTATCAATGGCGGCGAACATGCTGATAACTCTGTAACCATCCAGGAATTCATGGTCATGCCTGTTGGTGCCGATTCCTTTAAGCAAGCTCTTCAATGGTGTGCAGAAGTATTCCACAACCTAAAGAGCGTTTTAAAGAGCAAGGGCTATTCTACAGCTGTTGGTGATGAAGGTGGTTTTGCTCCCAACTTAAAATCCGATGAGGAAGCTATTCAGGTTATAATTGAAGCAATTGAAAAGGCAGGCTTTAAGCCCGGCGAACAATTCCGTATTGCTATAGATGCTGCAGCTACCGAAATGTATGAGAAAGCTAAGGCTAACGGCAAGGAAGGCCAATACTACTGGTGGAAAACAGATAAATATATGACTAAGGAAGAAATGGTTGGTTTCTGGGAAGATATGTGCAATAAGTACCCCATTGTCTCAGTTGAAGACGGCGTATCTGAAGATGACTGGGATGCCTGGAAACTGCTTACCGAAAAACTTGGCGATAAGGTTCAGCTGGTAGGCGATGATCTCTTTGTTACCAATACCGAGAGACTAAAGAAGGGTATTGAAATGGGAGTAGCCAACTCAATTCTTATAAAGGTCAACCAGATTGGTACTCTTACCGAAACTCTTGAAGCTATTGAAATGGCTAATCGTGCAGGCTATACAGCCGTTACCTCCCATCGTTCTGGTGAGACAGAAGATGCTACTATAGCCGATATAGCTGTAGCAACAAATTCAGGGCAGATTAAGACCGGTGCTCCTTCAAGAACTGACCGTGTTGCAAAATACAACCAGCTGTTAAGGATTGAGGAAGAACTTGGCGATGTTGCTGAATATCCCGGGCTTAACGCATGGTTCAATCTTAAGAATAAATAAGAGATATTATAATAAAATCAGACCGCTTACATTTTTGTAGGCGGTCTGATTTTCCCATTTTATTTCACAATTATTCTTCTGATATTCTTCTGAGGATTCAAAAGGATTTTTTATTATTTAATGATTAGGAATATACCAGCTATATTAAATGAACCTTTTGAAGTATCCGGCCCAATGAAAATAAAACAACTGCAAATACCGCGTATTGTATGCAACTTGATAGAATAAAGTTTATAATATCATACTCGTTGCCACTGAATGCTAATTGACCCTGGTTAATCATCTGAGAGATGTAACTGATGGACTTACTTGATGACCAAATAGCAAAAATCATTAGAAATCCAGCCAATACAAAAAGAATAATGCTTAAAATGGAGACGCTCTTTTTATTCATAATCCTCAGCCTTTCTGATTGTTTTTATAAACAATCAATCTCAGTATAATTCATTTTGCGATGAATTACCAGAAAAAGCGAGCCAAATAAATAAAATATTTTTACATTACTGCATATTATTGTTTTTTCAGTTTGGCCAATGCATCGGCAAGGGCTGAATTTATTGGTAAATCCTCATTCTGATTTTTCAGGAATTTCTGAACATCTCTTTTGTTTACTTTTTCGCTTTTTCTGTTGTTAAAGGCCGAAAGCTTTTCTCTGTAACCACACAGGCAGAAGAAGGTTTTATCGTTTCCTTCCCCTCGTATTTCCATCTTCTTGTGACATTCAGGGCATCTGGCATTTGAAAAGAAGGAAACACTCTTTCTAAAACCGCACTCGCGGTCAGAACATATCAGCATTCTCCCTTTTTTACCGTTAACCTCAAGAAGGAATTTGCCACAACTCTCACATCTTTCCCGGGTCATATTCTCGTGTTTATACACATGGGTACTTGAAATAACTGAGCCAACCAGTTTTTTGGCATGGTCTTTCATTTTGGATATAAAAACTGCTGAATCAGCCTTACCCTTACTTATTGAAGAAAGCTGCTGTTCCCATTTTGCTGTCAGGTCGGGAGATTTTAAATCCTCTGGAACCAGTTCAATTAGCTGAATTCCCTTTGATGTAGGTATGATTTCTTTACCATGTCTTTCAACATAGAAGTTGTCAAACAGTTTTTCAATTATATCGGCTCTTGTTGCCGGGGTTCCAAGTCCGCTTGTGCCTTCAATAACCTCACGAAGAGCTTTATTGTCCATATATTTCCCGGGATGTTCCATGGCAGAAAGAAGGGTGGCCTCAGTAAAGCGTTTGGGAGGGGAGGTCTTTCCGTTAATTGTCCGGACCTGTGTTATAGGAAGTGATAGGCCCAATTTTACCGGTGGCAAAGACTGATGCCTGTTTTTATCAACAGCATCATTATCATCGGTATCATCTATAGACTCTCCGTCGTAGATGCTTTTCCAGCCATAAGACTTAATTATACGGCCTCTGGCAGTAAACAATTCTCCTTCAATCTCATATTTTACCGTAGTCTGTTCATATTCAAAAGTTGGACTTAATACGGCCAAAAAGCGCTTTATTATCAAATCATAAATATTGCGCTCATCACTGTTTAATGAAGATAAATCCACATATTGCTCTGTGGGGATGATTGCGTGGTGGTCTGTGACCTTGCTGTTGTCCACCAAACGTTTTGTAATATTAGGTTTTGCTCGCAGTATAGCCTGTGCAGGTTTTTGATATGAGCTAACCGCTATGCTTTTAAGCCGTTCCTGGAGGGTTGGCACGATATCTTCGGTAAGATATCGCGAATCGGTTCTTGGGTATGTTACAAGCTTGTGATGTTCATATAGCCTTTGCATCAGCTGTAAGATTTTTTTTGCCGAATAGCCGTATTTTTTATTAGCATCCCTCTGTAGTTCTGTAAGGTCATATGCAAGAGGCGGAAGTTCTCTTTTGGCTTCTTTTGATACTTCTGTTATTGTGCCGGTCTTACCGGATACCCTGGCAACAATACTGTCGGCTTTGGCTTTATCGAATATGCGGGTTTGTCCGGTTTTTTTGTCCTGCCACAGAACAGAAAACCCCTTAAGATTTGCTTCAATTGTCCAGAAGTCTTTAGGGACAAATCGTTTTATTTCATTTTCACGCTGGACAATCATAGCAAGAGTGGGAGTTTGCACTCTCCCTGCAGATAGCTGAGCATTATATTTGCATGTCAGGGCACGGGTTACATTAATACCTATCAGCCAGTCTGCTTCAGCACGGCTTTGGGCTGAACGATAGAGATTATCATAATTGCTTGAAGGTTTTAAATTTTGAAAACCTTCAAGAATAGCCTTATCTGTTTGTGATGAAATCCATAGACGGCGGACCGGTTTTTTGAATCCTGCTTTCTCGATTATCCATCTGGCTACAAGCTCGCCTTCTCTTCCTGCGTCAGTGGCAATAACCAGTTCGCTGACATCTTTTCTATGAAGAAGGCTTCTTACAATACCAAATTGCTTTGAGGTCTCTTTAATAACCACAAGCTCAGTCTTCTTTGGGAGCATGGGTAAATCCTCGAGATTCCAGGTTTTATATTTCTGGTTATATACCTCAGGATCAGCCAGTGTTACCAGATGACCCAAAGCCCATGTCACGATATACCGCTGTCCTGATATGAAACCATTTCCGTTTTGTTTACATTTAAGTACCTTTGCTATATCTCTTGCCACAGAAGGCTTTTCTGCCAAAACTAAAATTTTACTCATAAATACCTGCCTTTTAACTATATTATTGTGTCTTAATAAAGTAGAATACTTTAACTAAATACTGCCGTGATTAATGCCAAGATAATATTTGTTTCTTTTATTATCAGGCTTATTTTTATAAGGGTCAAGGTTAATCTGGGCCTTATACCATATAAACAGAAGAATAAAGAAAGAAGCGGGTTTTCATTTACCCGCTTCTTTTAGTCTGTATCATATATGTTATTTATTCTTATTTATATTAAGCAGCTTTGACTTTTTTCTTCTCACCTATACTTAAGAGAAGGTTCAGAAGAATTCCGAAGATAGCGGCTCCGGCTACGCAGGGAACATCAATTCCAAAGAAAGGTATGTTTCCACCGAAGGCATATTGTCCGCCAAGACCTATTATCA
>JGI24710J26742_10004365_pt1 | contig 11637 bp, 10 predicted proteins | sample BioPla2DNA2_FD_26742 | JGI IMG/M metagenome (IMG submission 26742) | reverse complement strand
CAATTATAAGGTAATTCTCTCGCTCATCTTCATCTTGAAATTCTACTACACTTTTTGCTTTCTGCTTAGCTGTTGTAGTTTTTCCACATCCCTTTGGGCCCTCAATAAGCGTAGCCCCAAAAGCTTCCAATTTAAAATCTAGTTGCTTATCAACTATTCTTTTTCTGTATTCCATTATTCTCCGCCTTACTATTAGCGTTTATCAAGAAAAGAATAGCATAGAATAAAGGTTTTCACAAAACTAACTTGACAGATTTGCATAAATTTACTTGACATATTTGTAACTTTTCATTTGACAGATTTGCAGTTTATTTAAATCAATTTAAGAAATAAAGGAGAGGACTAATCTACTACTTATAATTATCCTAAAAATCCGAGTTCGCTACTGTGTTTTCCTGGTGTGAGAAACACGTTCAAATATACGCAACTTTACTCAAGATAAATTCCAATATTTGAAGAAGGCAATATTTTTAGAACTACTATTTCACTTTAAAAAAGTTGCCACACAAAAAGTGGGCAAAGAGAATGTCGCTCAGGATGTTCCAAATCTTAAGGAGTTTATAAAAGTAAAAGTGAGATCAAACAATAAAGTAACTAGGAAGCCCATAGCAGATGAAGCGGGCGTGAGCAAAAAGACAATAGAACGACATATAAAGGAAATAGAGAGCCTAAGGGTATGTTGGGCGGGGAAGCAACGAATATTGGGTCTTGGACTAACATCCGAAAACCTTTATTGAGCAAGAAACACACGAAAATCACGAACTAAATATAACTTACAAAATGCACTTATACGAAAACAGCTGCTGTATTACTACAGCAGCTGTTTTGTTTTTATCTGAAAAGAAGGACTAACTAAAAAAAATAAATTCGTTATTTTAACGTTAATAGTCCTAAAGTTAGTTTACAGAACTATATTATTTTAACACTTAACACAGTTTATTCGACTTTTACACTATACATTTATCATCACAGACTATTCGTTGCCATTTCTACCCACAATCCACTACCCACTGTTTTTTGGGTATCCGGTCCTTAATTTGAGACTCAGGCAAAAATTGTAATTATGCGGGAACCTGAGAAAAAGACATTTGCAAACATTATTCTGAATCTTATGCCAGTTTCAGTATTGAGTTCTAAACAATTATTTCTAATTTACACATTATAATTATACTTTATTGAAGCCCTCTACTCCCTGATTTTCATGCTGTTCTTGTAAAAATTGTGCCAATTCATTCTCTTTCGCAAGTTCTTTAAGCTCCGCATCAAGTCTCTTGGAAGCTTCAAGCAGATCTTGAGCCGCATCAAGTCCTTTTTCACGAGCTAAAGCCAAGGAAGCTCTGTGCATTACATCTGAATCAGAGGAGTTCAAATAATATTTAAGCTCTTCTGTTCCGCCTTCAAGTTCAAAGAGAGTTAGCAGTTCTATGCGAACCATAGATTCCTGGGTTGAAGATTCAAACTCCATAAGCCAAAAGGTATCGCTTACTTCTTCTTTCGGGAAAACAGAAAGAGCATTTCCTGCAGAGAATCTCACCACTTCTTCCTCATCAGCCAGCATTTTTATAAAGCGCTCTATAAGCGTGCTGTCTTCATAAGCACCCAAGCTGTGAAGAGCTGCCGATCTTACATATTTGTCAGTGTCTGTTAATGCCGACAACAAGGTTTCCGTTACATCTTTGCCCTTATAACGTCCAAGAGCGTTAACAGCCGAATAGCGCACAGAAATATTAGAATCTTCCAAAGCCTTGGCAAGAGCTGGAATACTTCTTGTATAAGCACCCTCTCCTAGCGCTTCAGCCGCAAGAGATCTGACAGCGTCGCTTTCTTCGGAGTTTGCCAAAATATCTTCCAGAGGACCTGCGATTTCTTCCGAGCGAACATTGATAGCAACCTTTGCCGCCATAGCTCTGAGATTCTCATTTTCATCGCCCAAGCCTTTCAAAACGAAGTCTTTAGCTGGAATTAAACTTCCTGTCTTGTCAAAATAATCAGGCGAAAGACTGTCTATCCTGAAGACTACCATTGAACGATAATCCAAAGGCTCATAAGTTGCTATAGCTTTTGTATCCGGCAAATCAAAAGGCGCCAAAAGCTCACGATCAGTTATTTTGCTAATCTCTTCCAACGGCTGTATAGCCCGTTCGTCTCCTATTTCGGCAAGGCTTTCGGCCGCTGCTGAGGAAAGATCCGAATCAGATTCATAAAGCATTGCGATCAAAGGCATTACGGCATCCGATGACTGAAGCTCGCTTGCCTTTCTTACTGCATAAAGCCTATCCGTTTTATCTTTTGATGCATCCTTTATGTATTCAATCATAAGAGCTGGATAACGATCGATCAATTCGCGAGTTGTAAGATTGATTTCAAGCTCTTTGAAGGGTGGATCCGCATCTAATTCCGGCTTTTCGAAAGACTGTTGTTCAGAAGCATTCTTATCCTTTAGAGACATTTTTGGGGAAGGATTTTTTGAAACTCTGTCTTTTGTGATCTCATCTGCGGCAGCTTCTAGAACCGCTACTTTCACCAATTCTTCCAGAGCTGCTGAAGAAACTTTGCTCCGTGCTGCTTTTTCTTCAGGCACAACAGGCGTTACTGGTTCGTCCGATTTTACTTCAGACTCAGTTTTGGTTTCTGTTTTTGCTGCAGTTTCAGCTACCGGCTCCCCTTTGATTTCCTTTTTTATTTCTGCTTTGGGTTCGGCTTTAATTTCATGTGCTGGTTCTTCCTCAGTCTTTTTCTGAGAAAAAGGTTCTTTCTTTTCTTTAGGTTTTTCAGAAAGTTTGTCCTCGGACTTCGGCAAAGCATTGTTCTCATCCGCTTTTTCTTCATCCGCAGTTATTTCAGATGATGCGAAGGCAAATTCAATAGGTTTTTGAGGAAGGCTTTTGTCATAAACAGTCTCAAAAGAGAAGCTTTCTGTCAGCGACTGCTCCTCTTTTGAAGAAAAATCAAAGTGTTCAGCTTCGGAAGAATCAGAAACTTCATGTTCTTCAAAAAGAGCTTCTGCGGATTCTTTTTCTTCGGAAGTTGTGTCAGAGTTCTTATCCGAATCATCGCCAGAAGAATCTTTTTCTTCCCCTTCTATCTTCCTGACACGGCGTTTCCCAGGCAAAAAAGGATAAGCCGCATAGAAGAATATCTTGAAAATAAGTCCTGCTAAAGCTAGGCTTATAAGACCAATCAAGATATAATCTGCAATAGTCAATGTCATAAATCCAACTGTTTTCTCTGTAGTATTTTAATCTGTTATCGGCTCTCGCCTTAAAAAGAGTAAGATCTTTAATATCCTAATAATATAGAATAAGTTTATGAAATTTATCAATAATGTAATAATATCTAATGAAGCTTGGAATTTCCACTTTGAATGTGATTATGACGCATGCAAAGGACTTTGCTGCAAATATGGCGACATGGGCGCTCCTATCACTAAAGCGGAAGAAGTCAATTTACAAGAAAATTTACAAAATTTGGAACCCTATCTTACAAAACGTAACTTCAACTCTCTTGAAGACGGCATATCCAGCTGGTCGTTAGACGGACTGCACATCAAAGAGCTGGGACGCAATGTCCCCTGCCCTTTTTCTTTTTACGTTGACAATAATAAACTTGCTTGTTCCGCACACGCATATTGCCTGGACAATGGCCTGCCTATAACATCTATAAAGCCTAAATGGTGTGCCGCCTACCCTCTGATAATAAGAAAGTTGTTTAACGGATTTACTTTCATTACACTGGGTGACATACCTGACATATGCGTTCCCAAAGCAAATTCCAGAAGGCTGCTAATAGCAAATCTTCCAATTCTGGAGGAAATCTTTGGAAAATCTTGGGCTGAATCCCTTAAAAAGGCCATCTCACTTTCTGAATCCGGGAATATCTCCAAAGACTAATTCATCGCTTTTCTTGAAGTATTGCTTGGCAGCCATATGTTCTCCCATTTTTTCCAATATTTCTCCTGCTTTGTAATAAAGCTCAGCGTTTTCTTTATCATTGGAAATCAAGTCTCTCACTAACCAGAAGGCTTCTTCGTAATATTTCATTTTTAGCAAAGACTCGCTCAAGAAATACTTGGCTCCTGCGTGTTCCGGAGAAAGTTTCAATACTCTTCTATATTCTTCAACAGCCACATCGTACATCTTCTCTGCATAAAAAAAATTTGCCAATTGATAACTTAACTCTGGATTTTCCGGACTATTAAGCCGCATGTTTCGCAACCGTTGGTAATAGCGCTCTTTATTTTTGCTTGGCATCATAACTCTGAAAACTTCGCTGCCTTCCAGTACAGGCAAAAAACAAGCCAATACAAAAAGAGCGGAAAGCACTGCTGTAAGTCTTTTCATAAAAGTTCCTTTCTGAATTTAAAGCCAAGTCACGAAACTCTCTCGGGTTTTATCGTTAAAAAGCTGTCTTTTTTTTAGCATTATTCTCATCAATTCTTGTTATTAATGAGCAGCAATGATATTATCTGTACAGAGAATCTCAGTGAGGTGGTTTCAGTGAAAAAACTTTTTTCCCTTTTGCTTGCAATAACCCTTACTTTTGCAATAATTCCCGTACAGGCTCAAACTGCTAATTCAGGTTCTGTATCTGACAATAAAGCTTATTTTGGAATTAGTGAGAACTTTATCTCCACTGAAGCCATTGAGGCTTTTAAAAATAGTCCTATAGAAATATTAAGACGCATTTCAAAACCTTTAGAACAAGCTATAAAAATGAGTTCTGGAAAATTTTCAGCTGTGCCTCTTCCCACAGTTGAGCAGCTGATGAAAAAACAGAAGATTACTCCAGAATCTTTTGATAAACCATTAACAGAACCTCAAAAAGCAATATTCAGTGCTTATGACCTCTACAAACAAACGCTAGCCTCAATGCTATCAGACATTAAACCAAGCAAAGATGAGCTTAAAGCCTATTTTTATGTTGATCTGGTACCGCTGAAGGGACTCTATGACGAAATAATGGAAATGGGTATTCAGGACAAGTCTCTGAATCAGAACTTAGCAAAATTTAATGAGTCAAAAAATCTAATTCACCAAATAACCAAAAGCAACTTCATAGACAAGGGTAAAAATATGCTTGGCACCCTGTCTCTTTCTGAATCTGGATTCTTTTTCAGATCTACAACGACCTTTAATGAGCAAGTCCCCTTTAAAGCCATGGAAATGCCTGAATATATCAAAACAGATTCCTGCATGATATTTGCTGATGCTGCACAACCAAGCGACAGCGACAATTTATTCAAGCTCGTAGAAACCTCGCCAGCTGCTGATATCATCAAAAAGCCTTGTGAAAAAGTAGGAATAGACTATAGAGATCTCTTAGCACTTAATACCTGCGGAAAAATAATGTATGTAGACTTCACACCGCTTCCCAAAACCTACTATCCGGACTTGCGATTGCTTGTCCACATCCAAGACATCACTAAATATACTTCAAAGCTTGAGAACTACGCCAACTTGGCCGTTGAATTAGGTGTTTTTGTAAGACAAATGGGCGACGGCGTTGTGAGGCTTACCTACTCCCCTCTCAGAAAGTTCCCTATTTATGCTGCAATAAAAGGAAACTTCATGATATTCGGACTTTCTAAAGACTCAGTTGCAAAAGAAGCCGCTTATATCAACGAAGTTATAGCTGGCAAAAAAGGAAACAATAATCCTAATATTAAAAATGCAGTCCTCTTTTCACAGATTAATTTTGGCATGATGAATCCTCAGCTGCAACGCCTCTTGCAGTCACCTCTTCTCTCTTCGTCCAGAATCCCGCCTATCCCCGACTTAACAATCTTTAACGATATGGAACCCTTAGAAGGCTATCTGTTCAAAAAAGACAATCAACTGGAGATATCTATAAATTCGCCTTTCAAAAAAATTGAGAAAAAATGAGGCTATTTCATTTTAATTTGCTATACTGGACTGAATGAAAAAAAGGAATCTTTGGAGCGGATAATGAAAAAAACTTTTTATCTCACTATTATTTGTATAGCTCTTTCACTGACCCTGATAGCAACTGGTTGTTGCAAAAAAACAGAGCCAACGCCAAAAAAGCCTACAACCGCTCAAGAGCCGATAAAAAAGACAGAACATGAAACTTCCTTGGAAGGCCCTTATAAAGAAATGCGTCTTAAATTAGGACGTATACCCTTCACAAACTCTGTCGAGATGGTAAAAAAACACACAGCTTTTTTGAAATATCTTGAAGAAAGACTGCAAGTTAAATCTGTTACTCTTGAGTTAGCCTCTGACTATGCCTCTATACTAGACAAACTGACAGAACAAAAAATCGATATAGCTTGGCTTGCGGCTATGACTGCCATAGAAGCAAGAGAAAACCCTGAGATTGAACTGCTTGTAAAGCCTGTCCGATACGGTTTAACTACTTACAGAGGTATAATCCTTGCTCGTCAGGACAGCGGAATCAGGAGTCTCAAAGATCTTAAAGGCAAAAAATTCGCTTGGGTAGAAAAAGACTCGGCCACTGGTTATATCTTCCCCTACGCTCTTCTTCTTGAATCTGGAATAGATCCTGAAAAAGATTTTGCTGACCAAGCATTTTTGAAAAAACATGACAATGTTGTTCTAGGCGTATTGCTTGGAAACTATGATGCCGGAGCATGTTATGATGATGCTAGAAGCACCCTCAAAGACAAAACAAAAGTAAACGAACTCACTCTGCTTGCATCAACGGTAGATCTCCCCAATGAACCTTTAGTAGCTGGAAAGCATCTTCCCGCTGAGCTTATAGAACAGATAAAACAAGCTCTTCTTTCCCTTAATATGAACACTCCATCAGGACAACGTATACTGAAAGATCTGACAGACGTTGAAGGATTTGCGCCTGTTAATGCCCAAGACTATGATTATATAGCAAAGGTTAAATCACTATTGGAAAGCAAAATGGACTTATCTAATAAATAAGTTCTCAGATACTCTCATGAAATTATTCGGCTCTGTAAAGTTTAAGTTCGCACTCTGGGTATTCATCCTGGTTTTTGTTATAGTCTCTTGCAATGCCTATATCTCTTACAGGAAAGAATACCGGCTCCTTCGTGAGAACATTGAACAGGCAGCAAAGTCGCTGATATCTACACTTTCTCTTGCCAGCCTAAACCCGGTTCTAGCAGCCGATAAATCTTATGACGTTTTAACTACATATGCAGACGCTGTGGTTCGCAACTCCACAGATATTCACGAAGTTGCAATACTGAGTATTGACGGCCAATACATAGCCCATACTCAGCGCGGTTCTACAGAAAGCAAAATTGGAGAGCAATATCCAGAGGAAGACTTCAACATCTTCAGAGATCAACCTGTTGAACAATTTCCTATGCAAATGGAAGTTGACGAAGAAAACCACACTCTGTTTATAACCCCTATAGCAATAGACAACAGCAAATTTGGCTGGGTTATACTTAAATACGGCCATGACAAGCTGATTGACAACCGCAAAAAAACACTGCAAAGCACCACTGCCTACGCTCTTATGATGATGCTGCTTGCCCTCTTGGTTGTTATAACATTGACCAAGATGGTAACAACCGGTCTTGATGCCCTAATAAAAGGCACAGGTATCATCGAAAGCGGCAATATGGCCTACAGAATGAATTTAAAATCGAGCACTGAATTCGAGTTGCTGGCTTTAAGCTTCAACAAAATGCTTGATTCCCTGCAACATAGCCGTAACAAACTTGACAGAAAGATCTATGAAATAGAAACTCTCTTCAAAGCAAGTCAAGCCATGAACTTCCAAAGCGATACAGACAAGCTTGTAAAACAGATCTTGGAAATGGCAGCCACAGCAATACAAGCTGAAAGATGTTCTATTATGTTGCAATCTGAAAGTTCTTTGGATGAACTTGAAACAAAGGTTATTTTCCAAAAGGCCGAAGATACATTCAGAACTCCGGATCCTACCAGCACAATCAAAATTCGCAGCGGAGAAGGTGTTGCGGGCACAGTTCTCAAAACAGCCAGCAGCATTATAGTGAATGACGGTTACAAAAACCCGATGTTTAAGAGCTTTAAAACCAGTGAATATTACGAATCTTCGATTAAGCAACTAATAGCTGTGCCCCTAAAGATCAAAGACAGAGTCACAGGTGTTATAAACGGCGTTAACAAAGAAGGCAACGAAGACGGCTTTAACGAAGACGACAAGCGCCTCTTGGAAGCTTTAGCTCAGCAAGCCGCTATGGCTGTTGAGCACGCAAGACTCTATGAACTGGCTATTACTGACGGTCTTACTAAACTCTTCATTCACAGATACTTCCAAGCCCGTCTTGAAGAAGAACTCGTAAGAGCCAAGCGATATCATACAGATTGCTCGCTTATACTCTTTGATATAGACCACTTCAAGAAGTTTAATGACACTTACGGCCACCAGCAAGGAGACATAGTCCTTATAGAAGTAGCCAAACTGCTCAAGCTCGCCATAAGAGATACTATAGACATACCCGCCAGATACGGCGGCGAGGAATTTACAGTAATTCTTCCTGAAACCGACTCAAAAGGCGCACTGCTTGTTGCAGAAAGAATAAGAAAAACTATTGAAGCCTACGAATTCCCAGGCCAAGAAAAAGCCTTGAAGGTTACAATATCTCTCGGTGTAGCTACCTACCCAGAACACGCTTCCTTTAAAGCTTCTCTTATCAAGAAAGCTGACATGGCTCTCTACAAGTGCAAAAACCTTGGCAGAAACTGCTCTTATATATACGATGAAACCTGCGAAGAAAAGCCTGACAAGTCCGCATGATCCATTTGCTCAGTTCGCATCCCCTACTGAGCCTTTCAATGATTTTTTTCGAACTCCTGAGCCGGATGACATCTTAAAAGAAGCCATACATCCGCTAAAGATTGGCGATGTTATTTTGCCTAACAACCTTATACTTGCTCCAATGGCTGGAGTTACTGATGGCTCGTTCAGATATCTCTGCTCCAGATTTGGAGCCGGCATGTCAGTTTCAGAACTTATAAGCTCCAGAGCTCTTATCTTCGGAAATAAACGAACCATAGAAGCCGCGGTCTATGATCCCATTCAACGACCTTACAGCGTCCAGCTCTTCGGATATGATCCAAAAATTATGGCTGAAGCCGCAAAAATAGTAGAAGGACACGGCATTTGCGACATAATAGACATAAACATGGGCTGCCCTGTAAGCAAGGTAGTAAAAACAGGCGCAGGCTCTGCTTTGATGAAAACTCCGAAACTAGCCGCGGAGATATTCAGGGCAGTAAAAAATGCCGTCAACTTGCCAGTAACAGTCAAATTCAGACTAGGCTGGACCCAAAATACAATCAACCATAAAGAATTCACAAAAATAATGATATCTGAAGGAGCCGATGCCATTTGCATACATGCTCGCACCAGAGAAGCAGCTTATTCTGGTGAAGCCCAGTGGGAACAGCTTGTAGAAATAAAAGAAATATGTGGCTCTGAAGTGCCTTTTATAGCAAACGGAGATATAACTTCTGTTGAAGATATAGCAAAACTCCATAAAATGACTAACTGCGACGCATTCATGATAGGAAGAGCTTCAATTGGCAACCCATGGATCTTCGCTCAGATTCTTCATAAAAATCTTGAGATTTCTCCTGATACAAGATACCAGATTTTTAAAACTCACTTCACTGATGCTCTGATGGAACATGGAGCTGTAGGCGTAGCTCTTTTCCGAAGTCATCTTTTCAACTATATAAAGGGCTATAGAAATGCGACAACTTACCGCAGAGCCCTTTCCCTAGAGAAAGATCCGCTTGAAGTCCTTAAAATAGTTAAGGAGATTTTTCTGTGATAATGACACTAACCCCCAATCCGCTTCTAGAATTGGCGCTGGATGCCTCAGAACACTTTGAAGGCGAAACAAGACTTGATAAAATTCCTATGCACGTGGGCGGAAAATCTATAAATGTTGCAAGAATGCTGAAAACTCTTGGCACACCGGCTACAAGCCTAACTTTTTTAGGCGGCTTTGCTGGAAATATAATAAAAGCCAAACTGCGAGAAGACGGCATATTTGCTGATCATATAGAAACTGAATCTGAAACCCGCATAGGAGTTTCCATTTACGAAAACAATCCGCATAAAAATCGATGGTGGACAGAAAACGGCTCTGAATTGCGTGAAAAAGAAGTCTGCAATATGCTTGAACTCATCGGCAAATACGCTTCTAAAACTTCGATTATGGTTATATCAGGCACTACTCCAGGGATAAAGAACGAAGACTTTTGCAGTCGTGTTCTAGAAAAGTTTTCCGGACAAATACCTGAAATATTTCTAGATATCAGAGGAGAAAGCCTTAGAAAAGCCATGGAAATAGGCGGTTTTTTTATAAAAATTAACCGTGAAGAAGCCTTGGAAAGCTTTAACCTTGATCCATTTTTGAAAAATGAAAGAAAACTCCTTATCGAAAATTTGAAAGTCCATAATGTCTGGGGATTTTTAATTACTGACGGAGCCAAATCAGCCATTCTCTGGGATGGTTCTGCACTTTACGAACTCGTGCCTCCCAAAACAGACCTTAAATCTGCCGTTGGATGTGGCGATGCCACTATGGCGGGTTTCATTTACGGAAGAAAAAAAGGCATGAGCATTACCGAATCAGCTATACTCGCTATGGCTACAGGAGCTGCCGACTCTGAAGTTGCAGGCCCCTGTATGGCTACAGAAGAACAAGTCAAAGACAAAATAAGCCAAATTAAAATTTATTCAATGAGCCAATGATAGCCTCTTTATTTCGATATTATGACAGAAGCATCTTACCCTGATATTTCAAAAGCCAATGACTCTCCGTTAGGTTTGATTCTTATGAGCTCTGATGGAGAAAATCTGAGCGGTTTGAGATTCTACGATGACAAAGTTTCAACAACTGGACTGCTCTCCTCAACCTCATCAACAAAAAAAATCCAAGAGAAAACCTTGAATGTTTTCCGTGAAACAATTAGATGGCTTGATATCTATTTTAGCGGAAAAGAACCAAACTTTTCGCCGCCTTTAACAATAAGAGGCACTTCCTTCCAAAAAGCTGTATGGAAAGCAACAGCCACAATTCCTTTCGGACAAACAGCAACCTATAGCGAAATAGCCGCCATCATAGCAAAACAAAGAGGATTAACCGCCATGTCATCTCAAGCTGTAGGAAATGCCTTAGCCAGAAACCCTATAGCATTGATAATTCCTTGTCACAGAGTTATCGCCAAGAACGGCAGCTTGTCTGGATATGCAGGCGGATTGAATAGAAAAAAATTTCTGTTAAGCTTAGAAAAAAATCGCTAAGCTTGAAAAGCAATATACTTTTCCAAACTTAGCGATTCTCTTAAGTTAAAGTTAAAACTTACTAGCAGACTGTTGCAGCTAAAAGTTCGTTATCGGGTACATTTATTTATATCCACAGATGGACACAGATTCACACAGATGAGGGCAAAATTGGGCAAAAATTGCATTCTGCTACCGCATAATCACAATTTTTGCCCTAGCCTCTGATTAAGGACAGATGCTGATGTTCGATGCTAGGGGGAGCTAAACAATTCAACTCGCCACTCATCACTCGTCACTGTGCGATAGCAGTATCAGATAACCATGAAGACATTATTAACTAGAATAATATCAAAATAGGGAAGTTTTAGTTGCAACACAGCACTAGTG
>JGI24710J26742_10004361_pt1 | contig 11644 bp, 11 predicted proteins | sample BioPla2DNA2_FD_26742 | JGI IMG/M metagenome (IMG submission 26742) | reverse complement strand
AAAAAGTGATATTCTCGTTTGATATATCGTACTTGTCCTATATCCTTCTTCTGCCATGTTGGTAAAAATCTTTTGGCAATGAATCGGCTTTACTTCTGACAAAAGTTTTTTGCCGATTACTTTTTGGATATTTTGATAATAGCGTTCCGAATAATTCCTCACAGTATTTGGTCTGACTGTTTTCTTCTTTATATCAATCCAATAATCAAACCACGCATCCACTAGCATATTCGTAGCCTGCTCTAAATCGCTATGTTCGTCTATATAGGTTGCATCTGTAATCCATTGTCTTACTTCCTGCAACTTCTTTGAGCGTTTTGATTTTCGCTTTCCAAATTTATCAACAAATCGGGCACAGTATGTACCATTCGGTTGCTGATAGATTCCTTCGCCAAGCTCCTTTCCTCTCAAATCTTTTCCCATAGGTTGCTCCTTTCATAAAAGAAGCCCCAATATAGCAATCTATAGATTACCACAATGAGGCTATAAATTCAATGATAATTATGAAATTAGCGATATTCAGAATTCCTTAAATTTCTATACTTGCTTCAATAAATCGCTCAAATTCCTTTCTTTTCACTAATTTCTTCCTGCCTACATATAATACAAATGGACATCTTGGTATTCGTAACAGTTCCGATATTTTATTCTGCCCAATATTACTGTATTCAGCAGCTTCTTCTATGGTAAGATTTGCTTTTTCCCATAATGGCACGTATTTTTCCATAATAATCACTCCCTTCAATCAAATGGTGTTCTTTCTCCGTCTCTTATTCTATGAAATCCATTCAAATACTCTGTCGTATCGTATTCTTCCCATACTCCTACATCCTTATATATCCGAACCTTATGAATACGCCTTAAAAATGCCTGCCATGTCTTTGGATGTTCCTGCCGTATGTTCTGATACTGTTCTTCTAGTCTCCAATTACTGACTATATAAACATAGTGATAACAAGCCTGCTTATTGTTATACCTTGCAGGGAGTTGTAGTGGATATACATCTGCATAATTCAAAATATTTCCTATTGGTAAATCACTTCTAAATTCTTCAAATACCATGACGTCTTCTCCCGAATAGGAATCAAATGAGTGCTTATAGTCTGTCACTCTATACACGTTACTATCTCCATGTGTATCCAATATATTTTTTGACTTCCCGACACCTGTCTCGCCACACACATAAGTTACAATCAAATCTAACCTTCGCTCATTTTTGTATTTATCATATAGAATCTCTAAACGAGCTTTATCTATTTGCTGTAGGTTCAAAATATTATCGGGATTCGTTTCCAATATCTCTACGTTGGAATATCCGTCCTTTAGCATCTGATAAAGTTGGGCTAATTCGGTGCTTCTTCCATGCCCTGCTAACGGCATCGTACCAAATTCCTCAAAAGTTTCCTTTAAATTGGTACATTCCTTTTCCGTATCTTCCCATTTACCCTCTTTTCGTATGTATGCCCGATTTTCCTCTGCCGTAGCCATTGCGTCTTCTATATGTGCAGAAGGAAATGTTTTTTTAATGCTGTTAAAATATAATGGATTTTTTGCTTGTATAAATAAATGTGTATGTGGTGTTCCCTGTTCCCCTATTTCGTCACATAAACAGCCATAAACAAGGTTATCCCATTTTTTCAATGCTTCCTTAATCGCTTTATGTGTACAGCCGTATTCAAGCGGATTATTAAAAGTTAATTGGTATTTCCTGCTACGTCTATTCAATATTTTTTCCTTTCCTGGCACAGAGCTGACACAAAAGCCCCATGCCGATAATCATTGATTTTCAAAGGTTTTATGCCGTTCTGACACTGACACCGAATCCGTTGGTAATACTAACGGATTCGGGTTTTGCGGTCTGCTTACGCTCCGCACGCAGACCACAAAACCTTATCTATTTACTGCATCCCTAATGTACTCATGTACCAGCTCCATGTTGGATATTGTAGGTACAATAATAGGTGCAAAATCCGTACCATTGACTAATATATACCCCGTTCCACGCTTTCTATCTGATTTCATCATATCTTTATAATCATGAAACATCATATCTTTTCCTTCTTTTGAAAGATTTGAGAGTGATAACACAAAATTGAAACAGTCTCTGCTTGCACCAAAATATTGGCTATCAACTCTTTGTTGGCTCACAAAAACATGGATATTAAAGGAACGTGAAAGCATAAGAAGTGTTGATAATTTCTGTTTTTCTTCCTCTGCCCTTTTTCTATCAAGGCTCAAAATATATGAAGCCCACTCATCAAAGTATAGCAATATCATGTTGCGTTTTTTATCTTCTCCCGATTGCCTTTTTTGTAACGTTTGATACACCTCATTCAATGCTTTTTCACAATCCATAAATCGAAAAAATCTATCACTTCCTTGAAGGAATGTGAAATCAAGGTCTCCTTTATAATCGGCAATATAAAATTGTGAGTTGAGTTCATACTTTGACACTTTAGCCAAGCAAAGTTTCATTCCATATGTCTTACCGCTTCCTGTTGTACCAAACGCACACAAATGCGGTGCAACCGCAGGATTCCAAAATATGTATTTTGAAATCCCACGCTTTGCATATTCTTCATTCAAAAATAAAGGTATTTCCGTCATAGTTTAAAAATCCTTATCCTGCATAATCGTCTGCTTCTGCTGTTGCATCATACGTCTATACATCCGCTGTTGCCTATACTTCAAATATTCCTCACTAGTAATGACAACATCTATCAGCACATAATCTCCTGCATCTCTCACATTATGCACCATAATGGATGGAAAACTGATTCCATTACAGATAATAGAAGGTGGAAAACCATCCATTTCCCTATCATTCAACTTCTCTTCAATTATTTTTTCTAAAAGACGAAACATATCATTTGTGTTGATATTTTCAACTGCTTTTGCGTACATTAAATGAAATACCGGCACTTTCCCCACGATATCATAATGTATCATTGCCTCGCTTTGCTTGAAACTGGTAGGTTTACGCAGATTTAATAAATCAGCATTTTCCAATATAGGTATATATAAACTTTCCTGCAATTTTAAGTAGGTACGCTCAAGATCATTTTCATCAAATGACAGAATGCTGTCATTCTCCTGTGGTTTTTCTTCTATTGGAACTTCCTTTTTTGTCGAAAATCCCAAGTATAAAATACCTATACATATAATTGCTCCTATTGCCTTTGCAATTTGCTCCTTATAGTCAAATACCAACCACGCCACTTCTGCTATTACATATGCCATGCATGAAACTACCAATATATACACAATCCATTTGAGTATATATCTCTCCCACCGCTTTTCTGCTTTATCTTTTGCAAATGATTCACACATTTTTCTAAAAAAGTCTCTCATAGTGTCTTACTCCATTTCTATATTTTTTAGTTTTTTCTCTGCTCCCTATTGGGAGCAGAGATACATTATTCAGTTTTTATTTGCTACCTTCTGCAATATCAACGATATTCAGATATGCACCATTACGACCATTTGCATAGTCAGCAGAAATTGTATAAATTTTTCCCGCTTCTACTGTGTTATACTGGTCTGCATTCAAACGGATTGTATCAACAATCTCTCCGTTATTCTGCATAATGTTGGCACTGTAGGCAGGATGTGAAACCCCATCCTTATCCTTCCATGTTTTGCTCATTTTAGCGAGCAATTGTATTACTGCTTTAACTCTCATATTGTTTACCTCTTTTTTTATATTCACATTCAACCGGTTTTCCTGTGTTGCTATCATTATCACACATACTTTGAAATAATAATTCCGAAGATTTTTTTTTCTATGTCGGATTTTTTTACAACCAAATTCTGATATAGTACAATTAGAAAGTATATATTACTTTCTAAAAACAGATTATCACAAATAAAAAGGAGAAAAATCATGATTAGAAACAAAGCTTTATTGGAAAAATTTGCAGAATTACACCCTTACTTTTGGAATGCATTCTTTAATACGGTTTATGAACCATTCCGAAAAGATACTCCTGTATCCCCCTGTAAAGAAGCAATATCTTTATCAGAAAAATCTTCTACATCAAAATCAACTATTCACGACTACCTTCGCTTCAGACGTCCTTTACCAGAAGATGCATGTATCAAATATTGTGAATTTCTCAAAATAGATATTTTTGCAGATAGTTTTAATGCCCTTAACATTGGAAACACAGCATTGGCTTATTTACAAATGATTGATGATAACTCTTCAAAACTATCCTCATCTTCAAACTATCGAGCAAAAAATATTGAACGCCTTATTAACAATAGCAGTGATGATTCTGTTGAAAAACAGATAGAACAAGAGTGGAATTTTTTAGAACAAGAAATTACAGATAAATTTTCCGTTTTATCCCAACAAGATATTTCCTATTTATATCAAATTGCAGATGTATTATCTTATACAACCGCCTATGATATTGATTTTATTAGCTTCTACACAGAATTAAATACATACGGCAGAAGCCTTTTTAGAGAAGCATTATCTATTAATATTGACAAAAGTAACAATGTTTCCGAAGATGAATCTATACAGATATTAAAAAAACTATCCCAAGTTTCTATGCGTAGTACCGATTCATCCATAACACCTCAAATGCTTACTGACAGGTTAGGGTGTATCAGCCGATATGCTCCCGAATATGCCGAGGAATTATGTCTTTTCCAACGCATGGATGCCGATGCATGGAATACATTGATTGAGTTCCATAACAAAATAGCTTCACTGGATGATGAAAACATCCCCAATTATCCTATTAACGAAAAAGAATCTTTGATTATTTTATTAAATTGGCTTTGGAATTTACCTTCCTTAAGATTGGCATAACAGCAACAGGCTTCCCCACACGAGGAAGCCTGTTTTCTTTATTAGATATTCTTTTTTGTATTTTTAAATGTATTAACGAAGTTTTATCATAACTTCATTCATCTTATTTATATCCTGCTCATTAAAATCCTTTTCATCAACACAAAATCGTTTTGACAGGAAAGAAATTTCATAAACCTTTTTCTTTGAAAAAAACAACCGAACCCCCTGTAATAAACATAATATCGCAGCAGTATTAACAATATAGGAAGTCAAATCTGTATTCATAAAAAACAAATAATCTCCTATTTTTCCGGCAACCATATCCACAAATTCTAATACAATCGCGAGAAAGAAAAACTGCAACAATTTCTTTGGCGACCGTTTTCGCAAAGTGCCAAATCCCATATATTCCTTAATAGGACATCCATCCTTTGCTCCCTTTACTTTGCGAAACTCCTTATTAACCAAATAATAGTAGTTCCCCTCTATATAAAAGCTATCCTCTGTCACTCGAATATGGGTGTCTGACTGTTTTTCTAAACTTTTGATATGTAATAACTCCATAGTTTCCCCTATAATCCCAATACTTTTTTCTTCATGGCATCATATTCCTCTTGTGTAATAAGTCCCTCTTTTAAAAGTTCCGCATATTTACGTAATTCATCAGCAGGAGCTTGTACAGTAGCTGTTTCTAACTGTTGCACCGAAGCTACTTGTTGAACAGCCGCGACCACATCTGATATGTTGCTTGTCATACTTTGTTCATATAAATCTTTTGCTCGACGCAGTTGCTTCTGAAAATCATCTATTTCTGCTTTTGCATAAAAAGAAACATCAAACGCAATCGCGCCCCCTGCATACTGAATTTGGACCATAGTTTTTCTTTTTTTCAAATAATCCAAAAATACAATGAAACATGAAATCATAAATGTTAATAACAAACCTGCCGCTGTACTTGCTATACAAACCAATGAAAAATATCCGGCATTTTCTTCTTCTGCCTGTCTTACATTTTCATCAAATCTCTTTTTCATCAGCTCCAAGTCTTCGCTAAGTTTTTCTTTTTCCTCTTTTAACACATCTGACGAACCATATGATACTAATGAACCATTTTCGTCTGTAACTGATTGTTCCGCATATATTCCCACCGACTGTGCCAAGGTCGAATAAGGATTAACGCGAATATAATCTTTGGCCAGTTGGGTTGTATCAGGGAAATTAACATCATCAAAAATATCACTTGCTAACCAGTTTTCTTTATCTGCCATATATACTGGCGCAATTTTTTTCAAAAAATCGATATAAATATCCCCGTCTGCCGGAAATGTATTGTAAAATGAATTAATATCAATTTTCCATTCATACCCCATTCTAATTATCATATCACACAACTCATCCATATAATAATGTACGTCATTGTTAGCTCTTTCAAAACTTGCTTGTGAACACACAAATACATCATCTTCAAGATACTGCGTTGCCACATAAGCAATACAATAACTTTCATAATCTATCCCGAAAGTATTCAAAAAATCAGGATAAAAGTGATTAGTCAACATAACATCATGCTTTAAAAAATCCATACTAGAATCGAAATAGGAATCAAAACTCTTCATCATATTGTAAATCGAATGTCCATCTTTCCAATCTTTATAAGTCCATACATCATGTACAAAATACCCAGGATTTTCCACAACTTTTCTAGCAATATCTCTCATTCCACTATTTTGATAAGCACTAATTAATTGGGCAACATACTCCTCGTATGCTTGTCTTATTTCAGGGTCTTGTAAGAAATTTTCCATACCAATAGACAAGGAGTCAATTATTTCCTTTTGCCCTGACGTAAACTCATAGATTTCTAGTCCATTATTCTGTTTTTTATTTTCTTCATATTTCTGTTCTATTTCTCTTCTCTGTAGTTCTTCCTGTTTTTCTGCTTCTGCTATTTCTTTCTCCAATTCCTCAATCTCATTTTCTTTAACTTCAATATTTTGCTTTATTGAAGTTTGATGTTTGTTATTATTCGTTATTTTAGAAGCTGACCACATTGTTCCACCTACACTGCCTGCAATTCCTCCAAGCAGAACAATCAGTGCTAAAAATAATCCCAACAGTACTCCGTAATATCTCTTATAGATAAAACCACTTCCTGTTATATCCTTTATATCTACTGTTCTTTCTTCATCCGTCTTAATAAGTGTTTTTCCTGTTCCACTAAAACAACTTCCTCTAAAATAAACTCTCTTATCAGAAACCACCGCAAAGCCTCGACTTAGCTTTCCATGCGCAAAGTAATTCATGATATACCCATTTCCAAGAGAAGAAATATACCTCTCCTCTTTCTTTACAAAGTATTCTGAAAGCTTTTGGGTTTCCTTATCCGTCAAATTACACTGCTCAATAGCTTTGTTCCCCCTGTTTTTACGCTTTAACAATATTTTTCGATTCACATATATTGTCAACGCTCCTATTAACAAAATAGCCGTAGGAATCAAAACATAATATTTTACAGTAATACACAAAATCAAATATATTACTAGAGCAACCGCTATCATGATTCTCTTTTTATTTCGTGGTAAGCCTTTTTGTGTATTCTCTATCCTATTCATATCCGTTTGACTTTCTTTTTCTTGTGACGCTCCGCATTTCTCACAGAATTTTGCGTTATTCTCTAATTTAAAGCCACAGTTTTTACACTTCATTTTTAAACATCTCCTTTTGCTTTTTTATCCCATTCATAAATACTACTTTATCCTGTTTTATAAGTCAATAGTTCATGCTCCAAAATGATATATTGTGTGAAAAAGGAGCACATTTTATGAAATCGTTAAAAACTAAAATTAGTATCACTTTGGATGGTGATTTACTTGATATTCTAAAATAACTTGCTGAACAGGGTGACCGTTCTCTATCCCAATATATTAACCTCGTTGTAAAAGAACACGTTAAGAATATCACTGCCAATTCAAAGGCAGAAAAAAAGAATACTTAAATCAGTATCCTTTTTCTAATCATCTAATATTCTATTGCTATTTAGGGCTTCTAAATCTATTTTTCCGTATCACATTTCATAAAATCAAGTGCCACAACGAGTGCCATTCTTTCAAAAGACACATGAATTTATATAAAATTATATGTTAATCATATTTTTACAGAATCCCTTACTTATGCTGTTTTATCGATATTTAAAGGCTTATGCGTAGATATTAAAACTAGGGCAACACATTTCAATTCCAAGTTTCATATATTTTGTTCCTTCCGTGTATGTATATATGTACTCAAGTATACCCCTGAGTATTTTTGTGTCTGTTAATATCAAACAATATAAGATATCCTTATGACCTTACGAAATCATGGATCATTCAAATAAGTAAATGTTCACATAAGTGGTATTTGTCTCAGTCTCTGGCTTCGATTACTGCCAGAATACCTTCTTCAAAATAAACCCTGCCTTCTTCCTCAAGAAGCTCATTGCTTACTCCTAAGCTGCTGCCCTTAGTTAAGGTAACACAATTTAGCGGATACTTGAATCCAACCAGCTTTAATCCATTTACTTGATTGGAGAATGCCAGCAGCGATATAAAATCACCATACTGTTCGGATTTTTTTATTATAAAATTCTTATTCTTCAGATATATACAATTATTCTCATCCAATATCCTGACATTCACATCCTGATTTAAAGCATTCATGAGAAGCTCTATATTGGAAATTGTATGATCCATCCTACTTCCTGTCGCACCTACTATATCTATGAACGACGGATTATACCCTAGAGCAATCTCAAGTGCTATATGCGTGTCAGTCTTGTCCTTCATCTTAGGAAAGGTCTCAACCGGAATAGCTTTAGCCTTATATTCTGACAGCAGCTTCGGAGGAACGGAATCAAAATCACCAATAATATAATCCGGCTTAAGATTTATTCTGTTGGCTGATACCAACCCCTTATCTGCTGCAATAACAAATGAATATTTCTCCTTCCTGATTAAGGACTCCAATAATCCTTCTTTGATATATCCCCCTGTAATAATTAATATCTTTTTATATGATAAATCAGTTGTTTTATCCACTGAAATCCTCTTCCTCTGAAATAAAACTATAAATATCAGAATATTAAATATGATTGGCAAAACAGCTAAAATAATTATGTTAAATAGATTCTCGGATTATTTCTTCAAATTCTTTGAATTTTTTATTATAGTTATTAACATTCTCCATAATATCCCCATGAAAAATACTTGTTCCGGATACAATTACATTCGCTCCTGCCATAAGCACATTCATAACATTATCAGGCCTGATACCACCATCCACCTCAATATCAATTGCAGCACCGGCTTTTTCTGCTTTTTCCTTTAGATCCCTTATCTTCTGCAGGGCAGATGGAATAAAGGCTTGTCCGCCTGCTCCCGGTTCAACACTCATAATAAGAACCATATCTATGCTGTTTAATACCGGATCAAGCCTGTCCAATCCCGTTCCGGGATTTAAGGATACGCCTGCTTTCAACCCCATAGACTTTATACGGTTCACAGTAGCCATAAGGTCTGAGCATGCCTCCGCATGAACTGTTATTATATCTGCTCCGGCGTTCTTATAATCTTCAAGCATTCTTATCGGTTCTTCAACCATAAGATGCACATCAAAAACTAGGTTTGAATTTCTGCGGATTGATTTTATCACAGGTGTTCCAAAACTGATACCGGGAACGTAATGTCCGTCCATAACATCAATGTGCAGATAACTTACACCTGCTTCTTCAATCATGTTAATTTGTTTTCCCAATGCATTAAAATCTGCTGCCAGAATAGATGGCGAAAGTATAATCTTCATTTTTCATTCTCCATTAAATTTTTCATTTTTTTAATAACTGATAATACATTTAATCTCCCCCTTAATATCTTTTAATATCCTTAAGTTCCTCATATAATGCCTTATAATTATCATATCGGATGCTGCTTATTTTACCCTCGTTAAGTGCTGCTTTAACAGCACATCCCGGTTCATTCAAATGCATGCATCCGATAAATCGGCATTTATCCTCATACTCATTAAATTCATTAAAATACTCTTTAAGCTCCTCTTTTTCCACCTCATCAATATACAGGGAGCTGAAACCGGGTGTGTCCATGACGTAGCTGTTATCATCTACATAGATAAGCTCAGAATGTCTTGTGGTATGCCTTCCCCTCTTAATCTTTTCACTGACACTTCCTATCTCCATCTGAGCTTTGGGATTGATTGTATTAATCAAAGAGGATTTGCCTACACCTGACGGACCCGCCAGTACAGTGGTTTTCCCCTTTAAAAGCTTACGTATAGTAGGTATTCCATCCTCCTGAAGTACACTTATACTGACTATCTCATAGCCACTGCGAATATATGTGTCGATCAGTAAGCTCATTTCCTTTCTACCGACAATATCCTTTTTGTTGAAGCATATTATTGTATGAACCTTCTGTCTCTGCATCATAATAAGAAAACGATCCAGAAGGTTCAGATTTGGAGCAGGCTCTGCTGCCGCAAAGATAACCATTGCCTGATCTACATTAGCGACAGCAGGTCTGATAATTTCATTTTTTCTGGGAAGAATACGGGTAATTACGCCTTTGCCCTCAGGCTGATTACTGATATCAATCTCTACATCATCACCAACAAGCGGCTTGATATTCTGAATACGAAATAACCCTTTTGCTTTACATTCAAAGATTTCGTCTGATTTAGGTACATGGACATAGTAGAAGCCTGCTATTCCTTTGACAATCTTACCCTTCAAACTATTCCTCCACTGCTTCAAATTCTACAACCCATACATAAGGGTTCCCTTGTTCATCTTTAAATATTATGCCATCTACATACATTGTTACTAATCCAATTGATGCACTTTCTCCTTCAATATTTCGGACAGTAAGAGGGAAATCGACAATGGAAGCCATTTCATTATAAATTTCAGTTCCATAGCCGTTTTGCTCCATCTCAAGTATGATTTCAGCTTCACCGTCTCCAACATAATAGAACGGGTTAACATCAATTGTAACACTGCCTATATATCTGTAATTGCCTGATCCGGAACCACCTGCACCCGGATCAACATCTGTCTCGGATCCTGTACTTACTGTAATATTTATCTTCGTACCTATATCAACCAGCTCACCGGCAGTATTATCCTGATAAGTAATTACTCCTTCAGAATATGTCCCAGACGGCTCATAATTTATGTCGCCCCGAATCAATCCGGCTTCACTTAAGAGTTCTTCTGCTTGAGCAACCGTCTTACCTACCAAACTGGGAACTGCAGTTTGAACAGCCTCAGGTCCTTTGCTTACATATACCATAATGGTATCACCCGGCTTGACTATGGATTCCTTCGGCGGATCCGTAGACACTACACTGCCGCTTGGAATCTCACTGCTGAATACATCTTCTCTTTCAGGTACAAGTCCATATTCCTTAAGCTTCTGCTCAGCATGTTCCCATGTATTGCCGTATACATAAGGTATCGTCACCGGCTCGGCTCCTATGCTTACATANAGGATTACTTCCGAATCTACAGGGTAATCCGTNCCCGACAGCGGGTACTGTCTCATTACATAACCCACTTCATATTCGGCAGAATATTCCTCCTGAGGAATAATATGTGCTTTAGGATTCTTTGCTTTAATCGCCCTTTCTGCATCCTCCAATTTATGTCCTATAACTGAAGGGAATGTGTAGGTTTCAATGGAAGGAGTCGGTTCAGGAGATGGTGTTGGCTCCAAAGTAGGCTCCGGTGTAGGTGCTAAAGTAGGAATAGGATCATTATCCGGATTTGTATTGTCATCTTTTAGAAGTATAAAG
>JGI24710J26742_10004360_pt1 | contig 11645 bp, 3 predicted proteins | sample BioPla2DNA2_FD_26742 | JGI IMG/M metagenome (IMG submission 26742) | reverse complement strand
AGAAGATCCCGGATCTCCAAACGCAGGGCCAGCATTTCCTGGTCCGAAGACACGCCGGCGTACTGTTCGGGGTCCAGGGCAATCATCCTGCCGGAGTACAGCCCGGAATCCTCCTCCGACGGGCTGTACAGGTACCCCAGGCCCCACAGCTCCAGAGTCTCCCGGAGGGTTCTCCCCTCTAACTCGGCCTGATCCGCGTAGCGCAGCCAGGCCCCCATGAAATCGGGATCGAAAGCCTCCTCCAGCACGAAGAACTCCAGGCCATCCAGGGAGGACAGGAAGGATTCATCACCCGGGGATGGGCCGTAGGGTCCGCCTGGTTCGTAGAGGATGGTCTCCTGGGCCGTGGTGCCGCGGAAAGTCTTCTTAGCTGCCACCCCCTGCACCCGGCCCAGGGCCGCGCCAATGTCTACCTTGGGGTAAGCAGCCGCCAGCTCAATGCCCCGCAGACGTCCTGAGTAGGCTGCGTAGGGGTTGTTCAGCTTGAGGGAAAGCCCACCAAAGCGCGCCGAGTACGGGTCCTTCTGCAGCCTGATCTCCAGCACCTGCAGGTAATCGCCCTTCTCGTTGTCCAGATCCGCCGAGATGGATAGGCCCGAGGCAATCTCCCCGTGCACCTTGAGGGCAGTTCTCTGCCAGAGATCGGCCTGGCCGGGAGTGAAGCCCGTACCCAAGAGGGCTGCCCCATCTCCCCAGGCATACTTGAGCTTGAGCTGCACGCTGCCATCAAACTCCAAGGAGGGGCCCTGTTTTTCCTCAGCTTGGCCCACCGCCAGGCACACAAACAAAACCATCACTACCGAAGCTAGATAATATGCCCCTTTTTGCTTAGTAAAATACATGGTCTACCCGCCTCCCAATTTAGCCATATGGAGAAAGCCCGCAGCCGGCTTGTGCTGCCGCGGGCTTTTCCCCACACTCTGCCTCTAAAAGGCTATGCTCAAAGAAATCTTGTGGCTGTCCGGCAGGTGCCTGTGGTGCACGTAGGCATAGTCGATCCGGAAGTTCTCCAAGGCAAACCCGGCGCCCATGGTGAGGTAGGATTCCCCGCCAAAGGATCCCCCCGCCCGCAGGGCCACGCCGCGCAGCACGTATTCCAAGCCAACTCTGCCTGTCAGGCCGTCTTCCATTACCGCATCTGCTGCCACCAAGAGATTTTCCATGGGGGTGAAGGACACTCCCACGCCAAAAGAGCGTTCAAAACTGTCTTTCAAACCGCTGGCGTAGCTCACGCTGCCGAACAGGTTGCGGCCCACCAAGCCCACCAGGGCTTTGCCCTCCAGCAGTTCATAGAGGATACCCACATCGGCGGTGAAGCCGCTCCCCGAATTACCGGGCAGGTCTTGGTTGTAGTACTTGAGCGCACCTCCTACGCTGAGCCCGGAGAACACGGTCCGGCCGTAGCCGGCAATGGCCGCGGTTTCAGACACGCCGAACTCGCCGATGGGGTTGCCGTATTCATCCGTTTCCTCGATGCCGAAGAACCGAAGCGCAGCACTGCTGCCCCCAGGTTCATTCCGGCAGCACCCAGGCCGAAATAGCTCCCCGCTCCGTATTGATTGCTGTACATTGAGGTGAGGCTGAACTCCTCCAGCCTGCCCAAGCCCGCGGGATTGTAGTAGATCACCGCCGCATCATCGGCCACGGCAATGTGAGCTCCACCCATGCCCAAGGCCCGGGCGCCCAGCCCCAGGCGCATGACGGCTGCCGTGTCTGTGTAATCCCCTTCCGCACAAACGGGTACAGCCGCGAGCAGGACCACGAGCAGAACGGCCGCCAGCATCATTTTCTTGCTTCCCATTGTCTCCCCTCCTTAGGAACATCAAAGTGTATGGTTAAGAGCTGGGCTGCCGCCTCGGCAGCCCAAGCTCCAATTGCTTATCTGCTGACCACCAGCCGACCTGTTTCGGATCTGCTGCCTCCGGCTATGGTGAAGTAGATGTAGACGCCGTTGGCCACGGGTGTACCGCCGGACTGGAGATTCCATTCATGGCTGTGGGCAGCCGCGGAGAGCTGCGCTGAGTAGACCAAACGTCCGGCAATGCTGTAGACATACAGTGTTCCATCTGTGGGCAGGTCGTAGAAGAACGTCACCCTATCGGAAGCCGGGTTGGGTGCCGCGGTCAGTGTTTGCCGCAGGTAGGCCACGATGAACTCGTCGCTGATGGCTTCTGCCGAAGCTCCCCACGGGTCAACTGCCGTGATCCTCAGCACATATCTGCCGCCCGCAAGCTCAGAGACATCCCAGAGGAATTGTCCCGTGTTCTGCACGGTGGCGATTTGCTGCCAATCTCCATCGGGCAGCGCCCTGTACTCCAGAGTAATCTCCAGGTCATGGGCATCATCAGCGTCCTCGGCCCTCCACTGGACAACCTGCTCACCCACGAGCACTTGCCCTGCCGTGGGCCTGAGAATAGTCACTTCAGGTGCCATGTTCACTACCTCAATGGTCTTGGCTGCTGTGGCTGTCAATCCGCCGTCGTCTGTTACGGTGAGGACGATCTCGTATACCCCAAGCTCGGTGTAGCGGTGCGTTGGATGCTGTTCTTCGCTCTCGGCGCCATCTCCGAAGCTCCACAGCCAGGCCACGATCTGGCCGTCGTCCGTGGACTCATCGGTGAACTGGACCACATCCAGCCTGGTGGCAGGCGACGGTGCGAAGGTGAAGTTGGCCTCTGGCTGCTGATTGCGCAGCACCACCGTGATCTCACGCTCCACAGAACCGGCCGAGTTGTCTTCGTCGATCACCGTCAGCTTCACCGTGAAGGTACCGGCGGAACTGAAGCTGTGTACGGGCTCCCACTCGGAGCTCGTGGTTCCATCCCCGAAGTCCCAGAAGCAGGCTGTGATCTCCGTGTCGTCACTGGACTCGTTGATGAACTGGACAGCTTCTCCCACGCCGGGCTCCTCAGGCTCGAAGCGGAAAGCAGCCTTAGGTGCGGCGTTCCCCACCTGGATGGTCTTGGTGGCCGAGGCCGTGAGNCCGCCGTTGTCCGTCACCGTGAGCGTGATTTCGTAGGTACCCATTTCCGTGTAGCGGTGCTCGGGATTCTGCTCTTCGCTCTCAGTGCCGTCGCCGAAGTCCCAGTGCCAGGCCACGATCCAGCCGTCGTCCGTGGACTCATCGGTGAACTGGACCACATCCAGCCTGGTGGCGGGATCGGGTGTGAAGCTGAAGGCTGCCGTGGGTGCTTCGTTGATGATGGTGAATTCGCCCGTGATNTCCTCGCTGAACCCGCCAGAGGGATCGGAAGCGATGATCATGAGGCGGAAGTTGTCGCCAGCCTCGCCCACTTCCAAGCTGTTCCACTGGAAGGAGCCGGTGTTGGCTAGACCAGTCGCGATTTCGTTCCACTCCACACCGCGGGTCCAGAACAGATCGATCAGCAGGTCTTCGGCAGCGTCATCGGGATCCACCGCGGTCCATTTGATTTCCGTGAGGCCATGCAGTTCGTCGCCGGCCTGGGGATCGAGTATGGTCACCTGGGGAGGTGCGTTGACCTTCAGGGTCACGGGCACCGCAGCGAAGGGCCGGAACGGGTCGTTGGCCGCGACGTAGAGGTAGAGCGAATAGGTTCCAGCTGCTGCCTGAGGTGAGCCGATGGTCAAGATCACATCCTGGCTGGAGCCGGGAAGCAGGTAGCCCGCATCCGGGTTCACCCGCAGGATGGAACCCACAGGTGCAAAGGCTACAGCCAGTTCGTTTTCGATGTAGGCGGCGTTGTACACCACCTGCAGGCCGTCTGTACCCGTGGCATCCTCGATACCCACCGTGGCACTGGTGAGATCGCCGACCATATCCAGGTACTGGTAGATGATGGTTCCATCGGGATAGAGCAGCACCTGGAAGGTATAGGCAACGCCCGTCTGGGCCCAGCGGCCTACTCCCTGGAACTGCACGATGAAGCGGTCTCCTTCTGCGTCGTAGTAGTAATAGACATCTCCGGCCGTACCGGGATCCAGGTCATCCCAGAACACGGCGACCAGATCGTTAGGTGCCGAGGGATCCGGGATGGGCGTGTTGTTCCAGACGGACGAGCCGCCAGACTGGAAGGTGAGGTAGCCGTTGGAGCAGACCTGCACTGTGCGCTTCAACTCACCGTAGAACGGGAAGTCAAAGGGCAAGCTCACCTGGCGCTGGGATTCATCGGTCAGGGATATTCTGGTACCCACTGCACTGATGTCAAACCAGTCAAACACAGGTCCGCCAGCCTGCTTGCTGTCGATCCAGATGTAACCGAACTGATCCGGGCCGCCTGCCCCTGCCCCGGCATAACCGTGGGGTTCAGCTGCGTAATCTCCCTTCACAGGCTCGGAGGCGATATACCGCATCCACTCGGGGCTCCCGGCAAAGCTGGGCATGGTGGTGATGGAGAAGTCCATGGCCGAGTTGCCGCTGTTGCTCACGGTGAGCACCTGCTGCATTTCCTCTCCTACCTGGACTACTTCCTCGAATTCTTCTGGATAGATGCCCAGTACAGGCAGCCAGGCTACGGTAATGGTGAATTCCTCCACTACTTCCACTTCGTTGGCGTCCAGGACATGGAAGGATGCCTTATACGTACCCAGTTCGCTGTAGACATACTCGCAGGTCAGGGCGTGTACAGGCTCTGAGCCATCGCCGAAGTCCCACCAGAAATCCACGATCTCAGCGGCGCCCGGCTCAACCTCGGCTGCAAAGGCCACAGTGAGCGGGGGTTCACCGATGGTGGGTTCTGCAGAAGCCTCCACGATGGTTGGACCCGGCTCGATGGTGATGATCAGATCCACGTAGAGCTGCGGATTCTCTGGATCGTTGGTTGTGATCACCAAGTGCTGCTCCACCACACTGCCAGGCTCGCCCAGGGCAGCGGCATCAATGGTGACTGTCAGCTCTTGGGTTAAACCCGCCTCCACCGTACCGCGCTTGGGTTCAACCTCAATGCCCTTAGCCAAAGGCATCTCCGTATTGACCAGGTACACGTAGTTGTCTTTCATGGAGGTCACCCAGAGGTTGCCGTCGCTGTTCAGGGCCAGACCGGCACCGCTGTAGTCACCACCAAAGGGATGGGGTACTTGATGGACAACGGCCAAAGCTTCCAGATCCAGGGCATAGATCATATCCGGAGCACTGTTGGTGGTTACCCAGAGGATACCGTCTGGATGCCAGGCCAAGCCGGCGATGGAAACTGGGAAGCTCCAAGCATCAAGTACGTCCCCGGGATTGGAGTAGCTGGGGCCTGCTACCTTGTAGATGATGTCTTCGTTCCAGCCGCCGATGTAGAAGGTGTCTGTGTCGGCATCGTAGGCCAGACCGCGCTGGGAGACACTGGTCCAAATACCTGAGGTAATGGACATGACCACTGCACCCGTTGCGGGATCCAGGGCGTAGATGCCGTTGTCGCCTCCCACATTCACCTGCCACATCAGGTTCCGGTTAGGATCCCAGGCCATATCGCCGTTCCATGCTCCTACCCACGGAGTGCTGAAAATGCTGCCGGTGTGGGCCCCTGCTGGTGTGAACAAGTGGTTGTTGAGGAGCTCCGGATCGGAAATCCAGACCCGGCTGTCGTCAAAGCCGGCACCCCAAGGTAGGGACACTTCGCTGGATACAGGCCAGGAGGTGACCACATCTCCCACGGCACCGGGTCGCACGTTGGCTGCGATCCGCTCCACCAGTCCCGCATCGAAGGCTCTGTACAAGCCCCGAGCACTGGACGCCAGGGGATCGCTTACGGTGCCAAGGCGCTGGGGCAGGGCAATCACTGGAGCCAGCCCGCCGCGGACATCCACGGCAAACTCCAGAGCCGCATTGCCCTCTGCGTTGCTCAAGACCACTGTCTGAACTGAGGTTTCCCGAGGATTGAGGGTGAGCTCGATGATGGTAGGCTCCACCGCTGCGTGGGGCAGCCATGTTACCTCGATCTCAACACTCTCCTCCACTCTAGCCCCGCGCTCATCCTCCACGAAGAACACTGCCGTGTACAGGCCGGGTTCGGTGTAGGTGTGGGTGGTTACTGGCTCAGCAGAGCTGCCGCCATCGCCAAAGTCCCAGCCAACACTGGTCACTGGAATCTCGGGAGCTTCGTAGACCGCCTGGAAGTTCACTTCCAGCGGGGGCTCGCCCATTACCGGATCGGCACTCACTGCCACAATCGCCGGTGGTGCGGGAACGCTTAAGGTGACTGGCACCATGATCAGGGGGTTCTCCCGATCGTTGGTGGTGAGCACCACCTTGCCGGTGTAGGTGCCTGCACCCAAATCTGAAGTGTCCACCTGGACCGTGATGGGCAGCGACGCACCCGCGGGCACGCTGCCTTCCCTGGGCTCCCAGGTCAGCCAGCCGCCGCCAATGGGGCCGAGGCCGGTGTCCACCAGGTAGAGCATGCCAGCCTCCAGGTTACCAACCCAGAGATTGCCGTCGCGATCCAGCTCAGCCCCGATGCCCACGTAGTCAGTTCCCGCAGGATGGGGGATCTGGGCCAAAACCGCCCTGCTCTCAGGATCCACGAAGTAGATCATGTCCGGGGCGCTGTTGGTGGTAACAATGAGCACGTTGACCACGGGATGGTAAGCCAAACCGGCAATGCCCACGGCCATGGACCACTGCTCAATGATCTCCCCTGGGTTATCCCAGGATTCGCCCTTGATCTTGTAGATGATGTCTTCGTTCCAGCCTCCGATGTAGAAGGTGTCGTCGTTGGCGTTATAGGCCAGGCCGCGCTGGGAAATGCTGGTCCAGATAGAACCGGATATCTTGCCGACCTGCTCTCCAGTCTGGGGATCGATCTTGTAGATGGCGTTGTCGCCGCCCACATTGACCTGCCAGATATACCGGCCGTCGAAGGCCATATCTCCAGGCCAGGAGCCGCCAAAGCTAGCCACCCAGGATCTGCCGGTGTACTCCCCAGCGGGAGTGACCACATAGTCCATGGTGGGGGTGGACTCCACATCGGAGATGACGACGTCATTGCTGTCCAGGAGCGTTCCAATACCCCAGGGCGTGACGATGACCGCCGGGGCGTACCAGCTGGTGATCACGCTGCCCACATCGTCGGGAAGCCAGGGTGACCTGCTGGGATCAGCCACGGGAGCGAAGAGTCCTGCGGCCGTCCTGGCGTTGGCATCCTGGACCTTCTCTGGGGTCGCCAGCCTCTCCAGCTCAGGCACTTTGTTTGCAGCTTCTCCGCTGCCGAAATACAGCGTTCCAGGGCCAGCGTTGCTCAGAAGCAAAATGTCTTGGCCCAACTGGCCTTTGGCCAGATCAAACCTGAAGCTCCTGGGGGTCCAGCTGGCAGTGGCCGCTGCCTGGACCAACACCTGAACTTCCGTGCTGGCCTGGTAACCGTCGTTATCCACAGCAGTGAACACCGCTGTGTACTGGCCCTCTTGAGCATAACTATGCTGCGCCGCGAACTCGTGGACAGGTTCGCTGCCGTCACCGAAGTCCCACCACTTGTCGGCGATATACCCATCGGGATCGGTGGCTGCCGCCACGAATTCGAACACAGTGGTTACCGGTCCCGTGTCGGGGNTGACGCCCGCTGCCGTGATGATGGGAGCAGCGTTTTCCAGTACCTCCACCGTCACGGGAACGAGGAGGCGGGGCTCACGGATNTCGTNGGTCTCCAGCACAATGGAACCCTTGAGCACGCCGCCGCCGATGGCGCTGAGGTCAATATCCACATCGAACTCTACGCTCTCGCCGGGCTCCACAACAGCCTGTGCCGGGTTAACGCTCAGCCACTGGTAGGGATAGATCTTGATGGCCAAGCCATCTTCCATGTAGCCTGCTGTGTTGTAGAGAATCTGTAAGCCGTCGGTTCCAGCTGCGTTTTCGATGCCGATGGTTCCGTCCGCTGCATATGATGGTGAATCGAAGATCATCTCCTTGTACTGGTAGGTGATGCTGCCGTCGGGATAGAGAATGGCCTGGAAGGTATAGCTGCCGTAGTTGTAGTAACGGGGCACCTGCTCCCATTGGACAATGAAGCGGTCGTTGGCTTCATCATAGTAGTGGAACACCCCGCCGTCAGCCGGGCCCTGGGGCACGTTCAGGTCATCCCAGTAGACCGCCAACAGGTCGTTGGGTTCCGCTGTATAGGGAATGGGCCTGTTGGTATAAACACTACCGGAGGTGCCAAAGGTCAGGTAGCCGTCCGCGGCAACCATAACCTCTGTCTTTACATCGCCATAGAACGGGAACTCAAAGGGCAGATCCACCTGGATCCCGGAATCACCGCTGACGAAGTTCAGTTTGGTGCCAATGTCTTTAATCTCCACCCAAGCATACTCTGGGCCGCCTGAATCCCTGGAATCCACCCAGATGTAGCCGAAACCGTCTGGACCGCCGCGGCCCAGGGTGCCCTCTTCAGCCAAGGTGGCCGCTTCGGCCCTGATGTTCAGGGGGGCCACACCCACGTTGGTTACGGTGAGAACCTCATCGGTGCCGCGGTGCGCCCGCAGGACCAGCCAGATGCTGTCGGGCTCAACTTCCGCCTTGGGCAGATCCTGCACCACGATGCTGAGGCTTGCGCTGGCCACCAGACCATCATCGTCGGTGATGGTGAGCACCGCCTCGTACTCGCCCTCTTCCTGGTAGATGTGGACCGGGTTCAGTTCGCCGGTGGCCACGGGGCTGCCGTCGCCGAAGTCCCACTCCATGCTCACTACTTCACCGTCCACATCCTCCACCACCGCGGAGAACTGCACGGTAAGGGGTGCGCTGCCTGCCCAGGGATCAGCCGTGAAGCTCGTGATCCTGGGTGGAATGATGGATTTGGCGAACATGAAGGTATCCACTGTGACCACGGGATTCTCAGGATCGTTACTCTGGATCTCAATCATCGCCTGGTAAGTGCCCTGGGGCAAATTGTGGGCTGCAAAGGTAGCGGTGATCTCATCTGTGCCGCCAGGCTCAACGGTGCCGGCCGCCTTATCCAGGGTGAGCCACCCGGGCACAAAGAACACGGCCATGTTGTCCTGGACGTAAGCTTCGTCATAGGCTACCTGCAGTCCATCGGTTCCATCACTGTTTTCAATGCCGATGGTGGCCTCGTTCAAGCGGGTGCCCTGCATCTCTTTGTAGTGGTAAGTGATGGTACCGCCAGGCGTGAGGGTCACCTGGAAGGTGTACGGGCCGCCACTGGAGTAGCGCGGTACGGTCTGGTACTGGACCACAAACTTCTCCTCATCGCCGTAGTAGTAAACACTGCCAGGGGCATTCTGCGGTTCCAGATCGTCCCAGAACACAGCGATGAGCTCATTGGGCTCGTTGGTGTTGGGAATGGAGGTATTCGTCCAGGACCCACCGGTGCTTCCAAAGGTCAGGTAACCGTTGGACGAAACCATTACGGAGCTTTTCATCTCTCCGTAGAACGGGAACTCGAAGGGCAGATCCACCCTTATGCCTTCATCCCCACCAAGATTCAGCCTGGTTCCAATCTCGGAAATCTCCAACCACTCCGGTACACTTACTCCCGGTTCGTTGGTATCCAGCCAGAAGTAGCCGTAACCATCAGGTCCACCGCTGCCCAGGGGCTTGTTGGTGTCCACCATTCCCACGAGCTGGACCATGGCGCGGTAGTTCAGTGCNCCCAAACCGCTGTTGGCAATGGTGATGGTTCGGTCCTCGCTCTGGCCCCACTCCACGTAGGTTTCGAGCTCAGTAGGTTCCACGGAGATCACGGGCGGGTGGAAGACGCGGATAGTAGCTGACCTNCTTACTTCCATACCCGTATCATTCAGCACGTGGAAACTGACGGTGAATTCTCCTTCTTCCTCATAGGTGTGCACCGCTTCATACGCATGGACGGGCTCGCTGCCATCGCCGAAGTCCCACCACACATCGACAATCTCGCCCTCAGTGGACTCGGCAGATGCGCTGCAGGTAACCTCCAAGGGAGGCGGTCCATACAGGGGCTCCACGCTGAAGGCTGTGATCCTAGGTCCTGCCACCTCCTGCAGTGCTTTGGCCAGGTTCAAGCGGCCGTTGGTGGCGACCAAGCCCTGGTAAGCTGGCTTTACGTCCACGGTGGACAGGATCACATCCTTGATCGTGGGAGTTCCCGGAGTCCAGCCGGGTGCTCCCTGGTAGAGGGGAAGATCCGGCCTGAAGGAATGGAGCAGGGCTGCCGTTCCAGTCACGTGGGGCGAGGCCATGGAGGTCCCATAGAAAAACGCATAGGCCTCAGTTGGTTCCACAGGAACTGGATCCGGCGGTACCGTGGACAAAATGTATCCGCCGGGGGCAAAGAGATCCACCGTTTCCACCCCATAGTTGGATGACCACCAATTGGGGTAGTCGGCCACCTCTTCGTTCTGCATCATGGCGCCCACGGCAATGATATTGGGCGAGTCATAGCTGGCAGGATAGTGCGGGTAGACATCGGTATCATACCCGTCGTTGCCTGCGGCGCAGACCACCAGTGCCCCAGAGGCCTCAATGGCGTCTTTCAGGGCCTGGTTGAAGCCGCCCCCGCCCCAGCTGCAGTTGATCACATCTACTCCCATGGCGGTGGCGTACTCAAAGGCCTTGATGGCATCTGATGTATAGCCGCCGGAGGGGCCCAAAAACTTCAGGGCCATGATCTGCACGTCCCAGTTGATTCCGGCGACCCCCATGGAGTTGTTGCTCACAGCTCCGATGGTGCCCGCGACATGACTGCCGTGCTCGTCGTTGAGATAGCCGTAAATGTCACGTTCATTGGGGTCAAACACCTGGTTGTTATCGGAAAAGAAGTTCCAGCCCCAGAAGTCGTCGATATACCCGTTACCATCATCGTCCACCCCAGGTGTTCCATTCCACTCCACTTCGTTCACCCAGACGTTCGGTGCTAGGTCCGGGTGATCAATGTAGCAGCCGGTGTCGATGATGGCCACCAAAACTTCCCCGCCTCCGGTGTGGAAAGGCCACGCCTCAGGCGCGTCGATATCCGCATCGTCCACGGGCTGGCCCCCTGGCATGCGGGGATCGATATATTGCGTGTTGTGGTTGTGCAGGCCCCACATCCGATCGAAGTAGGTGTCATTGGGGAAAAGGGGCTCGCTCTGCGTTTGCCCCGAAGGATAGCGGATATAGTCGGGTTCTGCGTAGAGAATCCCCGGCATCGCGCTGAGACGGCTTATGGCCTCCTCCACAGAAACCCGCTCAGACAGCTCCACTATGCCCAGCCGGAGCCCGCTTGGAAACTGCGCGCTGGGCCGAAAGTCTACGACGTCTCGCAGCGCATAGCCTAAGCTTTCCAGGGACTCCACCGCAGCTTCTGCCGTGACTAGATCCGCAAAGCGCACCAAGATGCGCTGGGGGTGGTAAAGTTCTGGCCCCGTCTGCCACCCGCCGCGCTCTGGCTGGGCGTATCCCAAGCCGGAGAAGACTGTGAACAGGACGAAAACCAGAGTTAAGATTACTCCAAGCCTTTTCGTTCCACTGTCAAACATGTGCTGATTACCCTCCTTTACGCCAAGTGCTTAGCTACTGGCGCCTGGCGAAGCAATGAACTAGCTGGTTGATGTGGGCACTCCAGAGTGCCGTTCCTGATCCTCATCTATCACCCTTTCCATTCAATTTGTTGCCGACGGGGATACTCTGGGGGCTATCCCTGTTATTAAACACAGAATTCAGAATTCCTCCCTAAAAAAACAGAACTTGGCCCAGTGGCGAAAAA
>JGI24710J26742_10004358_pt1 | contig 11647 bp, 7 predicted proteins | sample BioPla2DNA2_FD_26742 | JGI IMG/M metagenome (IMG submission 26742) | reverse complement strand
CTTATGGCATGTGGAACAACGGGAAGGGGACGTTTGCCAGAGCCTTCTGATATTGTAGAATACATAGTTGATTTTTTTGAATCTAAAAATATTAATTCTTATAAAGATGCTGATTTTTCTGATGAGAAAAAGGATTTAAAGGATTTAAATATTTTAGTTACTGCAGGTCCTACCAGAGAAGCCATTGACCCTGTAAGGTATATAACAAATCATTCTTCAGGTAAAATGGGATATGCTATAGCCCAGTGTTCATTAAAAAGAGGTGCAAAGGTAAAACTTATTTCAGGTCCTGTAAATATCCCGGTACCTTTTGGTGCAGAAGTAGAAAATGTAACAAGTGCGCAGCAAATGCATCAAAAAGTAATGGAAAGTTATAAAGATTATGATATTTTAATAATGGTGGCAGCTGTAGCTGATTATAGATGTGAAGAAGTTTCACAAAATAAAATAAAAAAATCTCAAGAAGAAATGACCATTAAACTTGTTAAAAATCCTGATATAGCAAAAGAATTAGGAAAAGTAAAAGGTAATAGAATTTTAGTAGGTTTTAGTGCTGAAACTGATGATATGGAAGAAAATGCACTAAAAAAACTTGAATCTAAAAATATGGATATGATAGTTGCCAATGATGTAACACAGGAAGGTGCTGGATTTTCTACTGATACTAATATTGTCAAAATTATAAGGGGAAAAGAATATATAAAAAGCCTTCCACTTATGGACAAGATAAAAGTTGCGGATAACATTTTAGATGAAATACTGTTAATTAAAAACACCAGGGGGTGCTAATACTTTGCATTTCTTGGTGTTTTAATATAAATTTACAATAAAAACAATTATATAATAACATATTCTTGCTCATTTTATTAAGGAGGTATTTAAATGGAAGTAAAAAAAACTATGGAAAAAATAGTGGCATTGGCTAAAAATAGAGGATTTGTATATCCNGGTTCAGATATATATGGCGGTCTTGCAAATGCCTGGGATTATGGTCCATTAGGTGTTGAACTTAAAAACAATGTAAAAANTGCTTGGTGGCGTAAATTTATACAGGAAAGTCCTTATAATGTTGGAGTGGATTGTGCCATATTGATGAATCCCCAGGTTTGGGTGGCTTCAGGNCATGTTGGGGGTTTTAGCGACCCTNTAATTGACTGTAAGGATTGTAAAACNCGTCAAAGAGCGGATCAAATGATAGAAGAGTGGAATAAGGCCAATAATGTTGATGTTAATGTAGATGGATGGGAAAATGAAAAACTTATGCAGTACATAAAAGAGAATTCTGTAAAATGTCCAAAATGTGGTTCAGACAATTTTACAAATATAAGAAAGTTTAATCTTATGTTTAAAACATTTCAAGGTGTAACTGAAGATTCACAAGCAGAAATATACTTAAGACCAGAAACAGCACAAGGAATATTTGTAAACTTTAAAAATGTTCAAAGAACAACAAGAAAAAAGATTCCATTTGGAATAGGTCAAATTGGAAAATCCTTTAGAAATGAAATAACACCAGGTAATTTTATATTTAGAACTAGAGAATTTGAACAGATGGAACTGGAGTTTTTCTGTAAACCAGGAGAGGATTTAGAATGGTTTAAGTATTGGAAGGATTTTTGCTATAATTGGCTTGTGAATTTGGGAATTAAAGAAGAAAACCTTAAAATGCGTGACCATAGTAAAGAAGAATTATCTCATTATAGTAAAGCTACTACAGATATTGATTACAAATTTCCATTTGGATGGGGCGAGCTTTGGGGAATAGCAGACAGAACAGATTATGATTTAAAACAACATATTGAGCACTCTAAAGAAGATATGTCCTTCTTTGATCCAACAACAAATGAAAAATATATACCTTATTGTGTTGAGCCATCAGTTGGAGTGGATAGAGCTGCCCTTGCATTTTTATGTGAGGCATATGATGAAGAAGAAATAGAAGAAGGAGATGTAAGAGTTGTTTTAAGATTCCACCCTGTTATTGCACCTATAAAAATTGCAGTTCTTCCCCTTTCTAAAAAACTAGGTGATGAAGCACAAAAAGTTTATGAAATGCTTTCTAAAAAATATGTATGCGAATACGATGAAACGGGAAGTATTGGTAAAAGGTACAGAAGACAGGATGAAATTGGAACACCATATTGTCTGACATATGATTTTGATTCAAAAGAGGACTTAAGTGTAACAATAAGAGATAGAGATACCATGGAGCAGATAAGAATAAAAATAGATGAGCTAGATGGGTATTTTAGTGATAAATTTGACTTTTAGAGGTTTTGTTAAATGACAAAAACTTTTAATAAAATTTAAAAAAATAGTGAAATATTATTTTTATATGTTATAATTATATGGGCTGTGGGAAATTATTCTTATTGTAGAGTCCAGCAGTCATACAGTCTAGGAGCAAATTTATTGGCTAATGCTTAAGACTATGACTTTTGAAGGAGGATATTACTCCATTTAGAAATTATAAATATAAATCCATTTAAAAAAGTAATTTATGTTACAAGATACTTTTTCTAAACAGAAAAAAATAATATAATAGGAGGTATTTTAAATGGCAAAATACGTATATCTTTTTAGCGAGGGCAATGCAACAATGAGAAATCTTCTTGGTGGTAAAGGAGCGAATCTTGCTGAAATGACAAGTTTAGGTCTTCCTGTACCAAGAGGTTTTACAGTTACTACTGAAGCATGTACCAGATATTATGATGATGGTAAAAAAATTGCTAAAGAAATTGAAGAAGAAATATACGAAACAATGGCAAAAACTGAAGAAATAGTGGGTAAAAAATTTGGCGATCCAAATAATCCTTTACTTGTTTCAGTTCGTTCTGGTGCAAGAGCGTCTATGCCAGGTATGATGGACACAATACTAAATCTTGGTCTTAATGATGTTGTTGTAGAAGGATTGGCAAAGCTTACCAATAATGAAAGATTTGCATATGACAGCTATAGAAGATTTATTCAAATGTTTAGCGATGTGGTAATGGAAATTGAAAAACCAAAATTTGATGAAATTTTTGACGGAATTAAGGAAGAAAACGGTGTTGAACTTGATACTGATTTAACCGCTGAAAATTTAAAAGAAGTTGTTAAAAAATACAAAGAATTATTTAAAAAAGAAAAAGGTTTTGATTTCCCACAAGAGCCAAAAGCTCAGTTGATGGAAGCTATAAAAGCTGTTTTCCGTTCATGGGACAACCCTAGAGCTATAGTATATAGAAGACTTAATGATATACCAGGGGACTGGGGTACTGCTGTAAATGTACAGGAAATGGTATATGGAAACATGGGTGATGATTCAGGTACAGGTGTTGCATTTACAAGAAACCCATCCACAGGGGAGAAAAAACTTTATGGAGAGTTTTTGATGAATGCACAGGGAGAAGACGTTGTTGCAGGTATCAGAACTCCACAACCTCTAGATCAGTTAAAAGATGTAATGCCTGATGTTTATAATCAGTTTGTAGACATAGCTGAAAAACTAGAAAAACACTATAGGGACATGCAGGACATGGAGTTTACAATTGAAAGAGGTAAACTGTTCATGCTTCAAACAAGAAGTGGTAAAAGAACAGCGCCTGCTGCATTGAGAATAGCAGTTGAGCTTGTGGAAGAAAAAATGATTTCCAAAGAAGAAGCTGTTATGCAGGTTGATCCAAAACAGCTAGATACATTATTGCATCCTAATTTTGAGCCAAATGCGTTAAAAAATGCTACTCCAGTAGCAAANGGACTTCCAGCTTCACCAGGAGCAGCTACAGGAAAAATATATTTTAATGCAGANTGTGCTGTTAATGCANATAAAAATGGAGAGAAAAATATTATACTTGTTAGACTTGAAACATCTCCAGAAGATATTGAAGGTATGCATGTGTCAACTGGAATACTTACTGCACGTGGAGGAATGACATCTCATGCAGCTGTTGTAGCAAGAGGTATGGGTACTTGCTGTGTTGCAGGTTGTAGTGAGATAAAAATAAATGAAAATGAAAAGTACTTTACTGACAAAAACGGAAAGAGATACAATGAAGGAGATTGGATTTCTCTTGACGGTTCAACAGGTAATGTTTATGGAGAGCAGCTTCCAACAGTAGACCCTGAAATGACAGGACATTTTGCTACACTTATGGAGTGGGCTGACGAAATAAGAAGATTAAAAGTAAGAACAAATGCGGACAATCCTGCTGATGCTTCACAGGCAAGAAGTTTTGGTGCTGAAGGTATTGGACTTTGCCGTACAGAGCACATGTTTTTTGAAGCAGACAGAATTCCTGCAATGAGGGAAATGATTGTTTCAAGAACAGAAGAACAAAGAAGAAAGGCTCTAGAAAAACTTCTTCCAATGCAAAGAGGCGACTTTGAAGCTCTTTTCACAGAGATGAAAGGTTATCCTGTGACAATAAGACTTTTAGACCCACCACTACATGAGTTCCTTCCACAGGAAGACAGTGATATAGAAAAGCTTGCAAAAGAAATGGGACTTTCCTTTGAAGAGTTAAAGGGAATAGTAAATGAACTTCATGAGTTTAACCCAATGATGGGTCACAGAGGATGTCGTTTAGCTGTTACTTATCCAGAAATAGCTGAAATGCAGACTAGAGCTATTATNGAAGCAGCTATAAACTTAAACAAAAAGGGTATGAGTATTGTACCTGAAATTATGATTCCTCTAGTTGGTGAACTTAAAGAGTTAAAATATGTTAAAGATGTAGTTGTTAATACTGCAAATGAAATTATAGAAANAGAAGGAGTAGACTTAAAATATCAGGTTGGAACAATGATAGAAATTCCAAGAGCAGCTCTTACAGCAGATGAGATAGCTAAAGAAGCAGAATTCTTCTCATTTGGTACAAATGACCTTACACAAATGACTTTTGGATTCAGCCGTGATGACGCAGCTAACTTCCTAGATGAGTACTATAACAAGAAGATATACGAGTTTGACCCATTTGAAAGACTAGATCAAAAAGGCGTAGGAAAACTTGTTGAAACAGCTGTTAAACTTGGAAAACAAGGAAGACCTGATATTAAATTAGGTATTTGTGGAGAACATGGTGGAGATCCTTCATCTGTTGAATTCTGTCACAGAGTTGGTTTAGAATATGTTTCATGTTCACCATATAGAGTTCCAATAGCAAGACTTGCAGCAGCTCAGGCAGTTATTAAAGAAAAGAAATAATAAGTAATAAATTTTTATAAAAGACAAGGATAGTGTTGCTTTAAAAAGCAATATCCTTGTCTTTTTGTATACAAATCTAGCGAGATACCTAACCTATCACTTTTTTATTTCTTTTGAATAAGATATTAGAGTGATATTATCATTAATAATTAGTAGATAGGAGAGGTGTTTTTATGCGGTATTTTTATGGAGATAAAACTCCTTTAAGGGTTTTAGATGAAATAGAGTTTTGGAAGCGTCAAGAAACTGAGCACACCATTGTAATCCGCCAGGTTGCAAAGGATTTAGAAAGAGATTTTGTTGAAAAGCTTAAAAATTGGGAATTGGCTTTTTCTAAGACAGAGGGAGTTGCAGTGCGTAATATCGAAGAAGTTATTAGATGCAAGGGAGTAATCACTCCAATTTTATGTGAAAACATTAGAAGTTTTACTATTTTTGCATTTAATCAAAGTTTGAGTTTTGTAGTTTTTCTAAATCAGCTTGTAGCAGAAAGTGAAGCAGTGAGCAATAATGAAATAGCAGTGGCTGTAATTAATCATATCAGACGAGAATCTGAATACTTTATTGGAATTGTCAAAGCTGCATTGCAGTGTTTTTAAGTGGCAAAAGCCACTTTTTTTTATGGTAAAGAAAGAAAATTAATTTACAAATTAATTAAGCTATTGAGTATTAATACTATTTATAATACTATATTGCTATAAAGTATTTGAAAATTAAAATAGATAGTATATAAATTATATTAAAATATAGTATATAATTTATATTAGAAGCAAGATTAATATTTATAAATTAGTAATATTAGTAATAATATTATTAAACTTTGTAAAAACAAACTTTAATAGAGACTAAAAATTTTGGAGGATAAAATTATATGAAAAGGATATTGTACTTCTTTATATTAATGGTGGTATTATCAAATTGTGTATTTGTTTTAGCAGAAAATGTTGATAAAGCTCCTGATTTTTATGATATTGTATTTAATGGAGAATATTATGTTGCAGTAGGAGAAAAGGGAAGTATAATAACATCTTCTGATGGACTAAGCTGGACTTTAGGCAGTGTAAACAGTGATAAAAATCTATACGGAGTAACATGGAAGAGGGACAAATTTGTTGCAGTAGGTGAAGAGGGTATAATATTTACCTCAGAAGACGGGAAAAAATGGACTGAAAGAAATTCAGGTATATCATCTGATATATATGGAATAGAGGGTAATGGAGACAAGTTTATAGCAGTAGGTGATATGGGAAAGATACTTGTATCACCTGATGGAATAAGATGGTCGAGAATAAGAATGGCTACTATGGAGGTTCTTAAGAAGGTAAAGTGGGTTAATGGAATTTTTTTAGTAGTTGGAAAGGACAAGATTATTTTATCTTCTGACGATGGTATTTCTTGGGACCAAATAAGTATAGAACATTCAGATATAGCTTTTAATGATGCTGTATGGAATGGGAAGGAATATTTGATAGCAGGAGATAAAATGAGCATTTTAACTTCTGAGGATGGGAAAGATTGGACGTACAATGGTGACTTAACAATCCCAGAAGAAAATTTTGCTGATAATAATATAAATGATATTTTGCTACACCAAGACAAGCTTATTGCAGTGGGAGATAAGGGCATGATTATGTCATCAGAGGATGGAAATACCTGGGCAATGGAAAAGGAAGTGACGAAAAAAACTCTAATGTCATTATCTACAGATGGAGATAGGGTAGTTGGAGTTGGAAAAGATGGAATTATAATTGTATCTATAAATCAAGATACCTGGGAAAATTTAACTAAAATAACTGCTGAACAAAATCAATATTCTTTGTTAGAAAATGAAGAGAAATCTTTTCAAGTATTAATTGAATTTCCCTTTAATATGAATATGGATATTACCCGATATATAGAGTATGAGGTTACTGATGAAAATGTAATAGCTTTAGAAAAGGGAAATATAATAAAAGCCTTAAATAGTGGTCAATCAGCAATTAAAGTGTTTTATGATGAAAAGACATTAGAGGTGCCAGTAACTGTTGAAAAACCAGAAGATAATATAAATGATGTTGAAAAAAATGANGATGAAAAAGACAACCAAAAGGACATTCAAAAGCTCAAGGAAGATCTGTTCAACAAAATTGTTGAAATTGTTATAAGGCTTACAATAATTATTGTACTGACTAGTATAATTATGTTTTTCGTAAGAAAAATTAAGAACAAATTTTAAGGGGGAACAAGTTATGAAAAAAACTAAAGAGGTACAGGCAATAGCAAAAGCTATAAATTTTAATATTGTTGCAATATTTTTAATAATGTTAATGTTAACTGTTTGGATTTTTACAGTAACCTTTGCTAATGCCAACAGCGGGCCAAATGTAATATTGGAATTTGACAAGACGGAAGCTGAAGTTGGCGAAATTGTAAGGGCAACGGTAAAGGTAAATAACATCAAAAATTTTGCAGGCTATCAGGTAAATATAAGTTATAATCCAGATGTTGTTGAAGTGGTAAATCCTTATACAGGAATTGATTCTTCAGTTGTTGTAGTAGGAGATTTGATAAGCAATCAAGAATATGGACCTCTTCCTATTGTTTCAAATGATAAAGAAGAAGGATTAATCGCTATAGGTAGAATGTATACATATTTAAATGATTATAAAGAAAGTGGGCAGGCGAAAGAAAGTGGAATTTTGTTTGAAATAGGATTTAAAATACTAAAAAAGGAAATGACAGCAATTGAATTCACAGATGAAAGATTGCCTGGTAATGTGGGGGGAACTGCTTTATTTGACTGGGATGGAGAGCGCATAACAGATTATGTAGTTAGAACACCACAGGAAATAAACTTGTTACCAACACCAACGTTAGAACCCACGTTAGAACCAACTCCAGAAGCGACTCTAGAGCCAACATTAGAGCCTGATGAGGAGTCTATGTTATTAGTTCCAAAGCTAAATAATTATACTAGAGAGGCGAATGTAGAGGCTGAGATAAAAGATTTATTAGAAGCTTTTAATAAGGCAAAAGTAGAGGATGGAATTAAAAAGCTTGTTTTAAATGTTAAGGCAGTTGAGGCAGCTGAGGCATATGTTATAGAGCTTCCTACAGATTTATTGTCTAATAATAATTTAGTACACAAAATCCTAATAACCACGGAATTTGGAAATGTTGAAATTCCATCAAATTTCTTTAGTCAAATAACAACTCCAGATAAAATTACTAAAAGTTCTACCATTTCTATTTCTATTAAAACTTCTAATTTAGAAGGAGTGGACAAAGATTTAAAAAATAAAATAGGTGAAAGACCTGTTGTAGAAATTAATATATTAGTTGAAGGAGAGATAATAGAATGGAATAGTCCATCTATACCTTTAAAAGTTTCAATACCTTATATAGCTATAGAGGAGCCGGAAGATTATGAGTATATTGTAGTATGGCATATTGAAAAAGATACAAACAAAATAATACCTGTTACAAGTGGGAAGTATCATGCAGCCCCATTAAATGCAGTTGAATTTATGACAAATAATTTTGGTAAGTTTGCAGTTGCCTACAATCACAAGACATTTAATGATATTAGTTCTTACTCATGGGCTAAAAAGCAGATAGAAGTTCTTGCCTCTAAAGGAATAATAAATGGAACTTCTGAAATAACATTTACTCCAGGGGAAGATATAAAAAGAGCTGATTTTATAATTCTTTTGATAAAATCTTTAGGATTATATTCTGAAGCTGTATCTAATTTTGATGATGTTTTACCTGGAAGCTATTATTATGAATATGTTGGTATAGCTAAGGAATTAGGAATTACCTCTGGAGTTGGAGACAACATGTTTAAACCTTTAGAAAAGGTAACCAGACAGGATATGATGGTGCTTACAGCTAATGCTTTAAAAATTGCTGGTAAAATATCAGATAAAGGCATTGAGTCTGATATAGCTAAATTTGATGATAAGGATAAAATTGCATCCTATGCAGTTGAAGGTGTTTCTACACTGGTTAAAAAAGGCATAGTACTAGGTAGTGGAAACAATATAAATCCTCTTGGAAATGCTACAAGAGCTGAGTTGGCAGCAATAATATACAAAATATATTATATGTAAATTTAAAAAGAATTAAAAAACGCCATTGCATTATCAAGAAAATTGTGCTATAATTCTTTTGTTAAAAAAATTGCGGGATTGTGTAAGGGTAGCACAAATGACTCTGGATCATTTTGTGAGGGTTCGAATCCTTCTCCCGCAGCCACAAAAAAAGCTTTAAAACTTATTATGAGTTTTAAAGCTTTTTTAAAATACTATTATAATCCTGCAAAAAACTTAAACAGTGTAATAATGTGAATAATCTACAAAGTAAAAGTTACATATCATGAGGTTTTAAAGGAATGTCATCAATAAATAATACGGCACTTCCAGCAGGTTCAAAACCTGATTTAGTGGAAAGATATAATGTTATAGTATGTTCTCCTTTTGTTTTAAAATGAACATTTTTCCAAATAAGTATATTTGAAAAACAATTTTGCGTTACTTCAACGGCACTTAAACCTGTCTCATGTATTTTTTCGTTGTTTGGATTTGTAAGTCTATATTTAAAATTATTTATACCATTTGGAACATTTGCCACTGTAGTATACGTAACAAATGTTAAAGGACCAGGAGGTGCTTTTAAAAATGGGTTAAAAAGCAGACTTCTTCCCTGAAGTTTAGTTATCTCACTAAATATAATGATATTTACAATTGCTGGTGAAATATAAATATTAATCGCCACCTTTTTATAAATTGATATAACCATTTTACTTTATGTATTGTGATTATTCAATAGATGTAGGGAAAATTAATACCTCTTATGAGTATTAAAACATATATTTTTTAAAATAATAGAATTATTCTACCGATATTCATATATATGATATAATTAATATTATTTCAGTTTAGAAGTTATTTACCAAAATCCCTATTATACTAAGAAATGCTTTACAAAAATCATTAAGATGGGAGATGTTGCAGTTGAAAAAAACTTTTGTTCTCGATACTAATGTACTTTTACAAACACCTTATGCTTTACATTCTTTTGGAGATAATACAATAGTGATACCAGAAGTAGTATTAGAAGAATTAGATAAATTTAAAAAAGAAAATACAGAACTTGGAGCAAATGCCCGTCATGCTGCAAGATTTCTTGATGAACTTAGGGAAAAGGGAAGTCTAAACAAAGGAGTAAAATTAGAAAATGGTGGCACTTTAAGAGTTGAGCTTAATTATAATAATGTACAGATACCAGAAAGTTGGGATGATTCAAATAATGATAATAGAATATTAAAGCTGTGTAAAGGTCTACAGGAAGATAAGGAAAAAGTTTTTTTAGTAACTAAGGATATATTTGTAAGAATAAAAGCGGATATATTAGGTATTACTGCTCAAGATTTTTTTGCAGAACAGGTTCCAGAGTATGACAAACAATATAGAGGCAGACAGGAAGTATATACCACAAAAGAGAAGCTTGATGATTTTTATTATAAAGGCTATATGAGTGCAAATGACGTTTATATTTACAGTTCTGGATATACAAAAAAGATAATCCCAANATTAACCATAAATGAATTTTTGATAATACATTCAGAGACAAATGAAAAGCAAACTGCATTAGGGCGTTATAATGGCAAAAATATAGTCCCATTGGCTTTTTTAAAGGAAAGACCCTTTGGAGTTTCTCCAAGAAATGCGGGACAAAAATTTATGCAAGAAGCACTTATGACAGACGCTGACAAAGCCCCTCTTGTTATTGTTAAAGGGCCTGCTGGAACAGCGAAGACTTTTTATTCCTTGGCTGTGGGTTTGCATAAAATTATGATTGAGCAAAACAAAATGTATCGAAAAATTTTGGTGTGCAGACCTAATGTAAAGTTAGATGAAGATATTGGATTTTTACCTGGAACAGAACAGGAGAAAATAGCCCCATATTTAAGACCTATCATTGATAATTTGGAAGTGTTAATTGACAATGATGAAAACGAAAGATACTCCAGTGAAAAGGAATTAAAAGACAAAATTGATGAATTGTTTGATAGAAAAATAATTAATACTGAAGCAATTGCATTTATAAGAGGAAGATCTATAGTAAAACAATGGGTTATAATAGATGAGGCTCAAAACTTGACTCCAAAACAGGTTAAAGGAATTATAACCAGGGCAGGAGTTGGTACAAAAATAATACTCATAGGGGATCCGGAACAAATTGACCAGCCTTTTTTAGATATACGAACCAATGGCTTATGTTATGCATCTGAGAGAATGAAAGGCAGCCATTTGTGCTATCAGTTAACGCTTTCTGATGAGGAATGTGAACGCTCAGAACTAGCATATGAAAGTGCAAGGCGAATGTTATAGCATTGCTTTTTAAAAAGACTAACCATTGTATTTATTATATAAAAAAATTTATTTAAGAAGGATTTTTTTAGGTTTTGCAGAATTATAA
>JGI24710J26742_10004356_pt1 | contig 11650 bp, 9 predicted proteins | sample BioPla2DNA2_FD_26742 | JGI IMG/M metagenome (IMG submission 26742) | reverse complement strand
AACTTTTAAAGATGACCACATCTTCCGGCTTACCGATGAGACAGGAATGCTGCAGCACTCAAAATATGCACTTCCCGACCCAAACCATGGATATACTACGGATGACAATGCAAGGGCATTGATTATGGCATTGATGCTATATGAGGAATATAAAAAGAAGAAATACCTTGACCTTGTTTACCGGTATGCTTCTTTTTTATTGAATGCACAGAATGAAAATGGCAGGTTTAAAAACTTCATGGGATATGACAGAAAATGGCTTGAGGAAGAAGGCTCGGAGGATTGTTTTGGAAGATGCTTGTGGGCACTGGGATATGCCATTTCCAATGAAAATACCCCTCAAGGGGTTAAACAGGGTCTTTCACACATATTGAAGAGTGCAATGCCCCATGTAACCGCACTCAACTGGCCGAGGGCAAAGGCATATTCAATTATAGGTCTTGCCTACCTTGAAGATGAGGACGCAGCAGGACTTATTTTTCAAATGGCTCAATCCCTTTGCTGTCAGTATGACGAGCATAAGGACGAGGATTGGAAATGGTTTGAGGATGTTGTTACATATTGCAATAGCACTCTTCCATGGTCTCTTATGGCAGCTTACAGGGTTACAAGAGAAAAACGGTTTCTCTATGTGGCCGAAGAAAGCCTAGAGTTTCTTGAAAAGGTTACATTTAAAGACGGATACTTTAAGCCAGTAGGGTGTGATGGATGGCTGTTAAAGGGAGGAAAATCTGGCGAATTCGATGAGCAACCAGTGGAGGCATGCGAAGCAGTTTTAACCTGCATGGAGGCCTATAAAGTAACAAATAAAAAGAAGTATTTGCAAAAGGCGAAAAAATGTCATGCATGGTATGAGGGGGCAAACTCTAAGGGAATCAGCCTCATCGATAGTGAAACCGGAGGGTGCTATGATGGACTGACCCCAAAAGGAGTAAACCTTAATATGGGAGCTGAAAGCCTTGTTTCATACATTATATCTTATATGAAAATATCTGAAGTTAGATAATGAAAACACCTGAATTTATCGGTCTTAAAATATTGTATTTATATTTTTTCTTGCCTAAACAATTGCACACTCGTAAATCTAAATGGCTTGACTGAGACGGATAACAGTAGTAAACTAAAATTAGTTATTATTAACATATATATATAAATTATAATAATATAATTGCTTGTTGTTTGTCATTTTGTGTTGTTTTCGAATACTATTATAGGGAGGATTTGTACATGAAAGCTGAATTATTCAGTGGAATTGTTGGGTATTTAGAAGGGATATCCAACATTGTGAGCTTTTACGGGGTGTGCTACGCACATAGTTATAAATTTCTTAGGTATGATAACTTAAATGACATTAACGAGTGTGTAGAGAAATTTTATAATGAAAGTCCAATTAAAGAACACAGGACAAAGATTGACGAGATATGGGAATTGGATGACTGGAAAAGTGACTTGTTTGAAAACTGCTGTGACTGGTTTTTCAGGGTGTTCAGCATGAGAAACTTCGAGGTTTCCATTGAGGATGAATATGGTAATACCATGCCTGCTCAAAAGAATAAAAAAAGCAACCGTGTATTCAGTGGTTTGTTAAATCGATTGGAAGAGTTCTTTGAAAATGAAGACTTAAAGGTGTATAAGCTGTTCATAGATCCCGCTTGGGTCGGTGAGTTTGCTTGGGAGCAGTATTTTTTCCAAAAGGGAAACGAGTTCTATGTACTTAGTTTCTATCAGGAAGGTTTAGTCTAAAAGGATCAAAATAAAAAACTGAGGGATATATATTCATTTGGTTATTATTCTCAAAAAGGTTTCATATTAACACTTTTGAGAATTTTTTATTTACCGTGCAACAATCAAAAACAAAAAACAACTTTTTCTAAAGTATTACTGCGGGTGTATATTATTTAAGCGAAGGAAAATATGGAAGAAACATTGTGAAGGGATTTTACGTCTATTAATAATATACGCAATAATTTTATGTTGTTTTCAATTAATGCGTAAATACATAGTAATTTTATAGGAGTGGTTTTGCGTGAAGATAAAAAATGTGAGGAATAGTTTTATCAAGAACTTTCTGTTGATTGTGTCTACAGCAGTTTTTGCTGTGGGCATGATGGCGGGATGCAAGTTTGAAGACAATAAGGCCAGTGCAAATAACTCATATAAACCAACAGATTCAAATACTGCTGCAAACCGGGTGGTTGATCAGGAAAAAATAATGGAGCAGTATCAATCACTGTTGAAAAATAATGCTTCATTAGCTGAAATTGTTAAATTCATGGACGGTAATGTCTCTCAGGTTTCAAGTAACAATGCCGTAATGATAGTCGATGAATTTGAAAAAAGGCAAAAAGAGTTTTTACCTGAGTTCGAGAAAAAATTCGTGGAGAATGGGGATATCCAAAGCAAGATGGCGGAAGCATTTTTGCAGGAGTTTGATATAAGTAAAATAGACAGCATTGAGGATGAAGAGTTACAGATGCTATTGAAGGAAACAAAGGAAAGTGGTTATAAAGTTGAAACGGCAGAAGGAACGTTTTTCCCTGTTATAAATTATGAGGTTTATAAAAAATACAGTGATTATGTAACTGACGATTTTAGGGAATATATTAATATAATGGCTGTGGAATCAAATAATACTCCGGCTAAGGATGCAGCCCTTGTTATAAGTTGGGAAGAAATACTTAACAGGGCATTGAAACAAGAAAAGTTTATAGCCGGGTATCCGGATTCAATAAGAATCGATGATATAAAAGGGTTGTATAAAAGATATTTGAGCTTTACGTTGTTTGGCTTAAATAACACTCCCCTATTCAGCTATGATTCAAACACAATGAATTCTGAGGCTAAACAGGCTTATGTGGATGTATTGAAAACAAACTCAAAGGATAGCGGTTATCTTAAAATTTTAAGGGACTATATGAGCCTGATGGAAAGGAATGGCTACAAATTAACGAATGAGGTTAAAAAATATCAGGAGCAAGTAATAGAAAAGCTGGATTAATAGGGGAGTTTAATATACAGAAATGGGGGTCTTTAGGGCTCCCATTTTTTCATTGTGGGATTTCACGAAGTGAAATGGCCAAAAAGCGACTTTCGGGCGGCGGATACCGATTAGCCTTTCAGGCGGGGAGCTATCTTGTGGCTCGTTGAAACACTGCTGATGTAAGAAAATTTTTTTCGTATTAAAGTGTTATAATGTAACGTTTATTATACCTTAGGCGTCATTATTATTGTACGCACAACTGACCGGTTAGTGAAAAGGAGCTAAGAATATGTTTCAGGAGGAAAAGCTGCAAAAAGCACACGATGGAGATCTAAAGGCGATAGAAGAAATATGCTCTTTAACATGGGAACCCGTATACCGTTTTGTATACTATAAAGTGCAAAACCGTCAGGAAGCCGAGGATATTACACAGGAAGCCTATGTAAAGGCACTTTCCTATCTTCAGAGGAGTGATGTAAAAATAGAAAAATTTATTGGCTTTTTAAAAACCACGGCATTAAATATTTTGCGGGATAAGTGGCGTAAGAAAAAACGCCGGGGTTCAAAGGTAAATTATGACGAAATAAGCCCCGCACAAACAGCTGTGGACGATGCTACGGAGGCCAGCACCCAGAGGGCGGTAATACAGGATGCGATGAACAAACTTAATGGGGAGCAGCGGACGGTTATTGAGTTACGGATACTCAAGGGCTATTCCACATATGAAGCTGCAAAAATCATGAACAAAAAAGAAGGCACGGTTCGTGTGCTGCAGTACAGGGCATTGAAAAACCTTGCTGCAATCCTTAAAAGTTATGATTAATTTTGGAAGTTGGAGGTATAGAATTATGGCAAATGATGAAAAAAGACTGTCTGATTATATTAATAGACTAAATGAGGAGAAAAAACCCAAAGCCCATGAAAATTCCACTGAATCTTCGGAAATGGAGGAGCTTATGAAGACTGTGAGAAAGGTTCGTAGTTTAAAAGAGCCCACCCTTCCAGGGATGGACTATCCCGGGAAGTTAGCCGAAAATGTGGCAAAACAGCTATCGGCAAAGCCGGCAGTTAAGAATAAAAAATGGACTTGGATTGCTGCAACGGCAGCGGTGGCTGCAGTGGTCACACTGGTACTTACACTAAATTTTGTATTGCATCTTGGAAGAATTGATATTGTTTATGCTATGGAACAGGCCTTTCAAGAAGTAAGGGCATATCATGGGATTATTGAGATTATTGAGAAGAATGCCGAGGGAAAGGAAACCACGCAGGCAATCCGTGAGGTATGGGCCGATAAGGAAGGACATTATTATGTAAAAGAGCTTTACGGCTCACAGACGGGTCTGATAACGGTAAACAACGGAGAAAAGAAATGGCAGCAGCGTCCCGATGAGAAGCAGGTGTTTGTTTTCCCTGCATTCCCTGACCCATACCAATTTACTTTTGAACTGGGTAATGAGATAGACGATGTTAAGAATGCTGCTGAGGTTAAGACTATCGGAGAAGGCAGTGTTTCAAACAGGGAAGCGGCTGTTTTAGAGGTGACACCCAAGGGAGGAGAACCGTACCGCATATGGATTGATAAAGAAACCAAGCTTCCTCTTAAAAGGGAGAGTGCAATGTTAAATTCAATCCAATATACAGTAACTTATATGAGTATTGAATATTGCGATGTTTTACCCAAGGAATTGCTTGCCTATGGCATTCCCGAGGGCTTTGAGGAAATAGATAAAAACCCTGAGCAATTGGTTACCAATATTGAAGAAGTAGAGGGGATAACCGGGTTTGCTCCCAAAATACCAAAAGGAATACCACAAGGGTATAGAATAGACAGCATAGCGGTTGCAAACGGCATGAAGACAGTCAAACTCAATTATACTTCACTGGACAAACGAAACCGGGTAATTATTTTGCAAGGGAAGGAAGAAGGGGAATTAAATCCCGTATCAACAGCAGTTTTAGGCACGGTTAACGGAAATATTGCCGAAATCCAGTCACCTGTTCAAGGGGATTATGGAATCCTCGCTGGTGGAGGAGTTTATTCCGGCATAACGGATATTTCCTCTATTCGTTGGCAGGAAGGCGGGTTTGAATTTGCTGTAGTTGGAAACGTTTCGCTGGAGAACCTGGCTTTGTTTGCAGAAAGCTTAACCGACGGCCCGGTGGTGATTCCAAAAGGGGATGAAAAAATATCGGATAAGCCGCAGATTGAAGTTCCTGTTGACTGGGAAATTGAAGAAAATGAACAGAAGAGTGTAGATGCCGGGCATTCCCCGTGGAAACTTGATCCCGTTTATGTTGCCCAGGTATTTGCAAGCCTGAAGATTTCTCCGGAAGGAATTCAAGGAGACTACCCTGTCCCGTATGAGGATATCAAGGTTATAAAGAATAATGGTGTAGATGCTGTTGTGGAAATAAGCACAGCAGAAGCAACGGTACGCAGGGTGTATTTGAAGAGGCTGATGAGACAAGACAGCACGGGAATATGGACTGTGGTGGGGTATGACCCCGTTTCACCGGAATAAGGTGCAAATAAATCTTAAGAACTTGGGCAGGATATGGGGATGTTAAATATTTCCTGTATCCTGCCCGATTTAATTGAGTTCTTAATACACCCGCCGTATACCGGGAGGTATTTACGGCGGTTATGAGAGTAGAAAATAAATCAATTATTTTCTGCCGTCTCAATTTTATCATTTAGATTATAAGTAATACATTTTGATGCTCTTCGGGTACGAGTACTTGAGGAGGTTTTCTTTTTTGCAGCTGCTTCCTTTCCTACTCGCTTTGCCGAAGAGGCAGATTTCGCTGATGCTCGATTGCTACAATTTTTATTTGTGCATGTACCGTCCAACACCAACGAACCACATATACAAAATTCTGCCAATCAAATCACTCCTTTAGTAGTAATTATATCACAAAAACTGAAATCTTATAGGTTTCCTAAAAACATTTACGTGCATATTATTTAATGTGAAGAAAAATGTGGAGGCAGTATTTTGTATCAATAAATTTCAAAACTGATATTAATTTTTATAAGTTAACTTTTCAAATAGTGTTTTTTAATATATAATTGAAGAACAATGTTATTATTTATTCTTGTTGTTCCGATATATATTGCAAGTATTATAATTATCTTCAATAGGAGTTCACAATAAATGTTTAAAAAAAAGATTTTAATAATTGATGATACCGAATTTATGACAAAGTTAATTTCAGATATCCTGATAAATGCAGGCTATGATGTAGTGATTGCACCAAATGGTCCCACAGGCTTGCAAAAAGTCAGGACAGAAAAGCCCGACCTTGTTATATTAGATGTTATTATGCCGGGCATGGATGGATTCGAAGTTTGCAAAGTTTTGAGGGAAGACGAGAGTAATAACCTGATGCCCATTATCATGCTGACGGCACAGGAAAATGAAGATGATAAGCTGACAGGGCTTGAGCTTGGTGCCGACGATTACATAATAAAGCCGTTTAATAGCAGGGAACTGGTTAGCAGGGTCCGGAATACGTTGAAACGTATAGACAGAAACCGGTGGGCAAATCCTCTTACTGGACTGCGAGGAAATATCGAGATACAGACTGAAATAAACCAAAGGATTGCCACAAAACAGCATTTTGCGGTTATTTATGCAGATCTTGATAATTTTAAGGCTTATAATGATGTATATGGTTTTGCCAGTGGAGATAGGGCTATTAAGCTAACTGCCGATATAATTATTGATAATGTGCATAACTTCGGAAATTCGGAAGACTTCATAGGTCATATAGGCGGGGATGATTTTATAATTGTTTCAACTCCCAATAAGGCAGAAGCGATATCCCAAGGAGTAATCAATGACTTTGATATAAAAATAAAAAGTCTTTATTGTGATGAAGACTTGCAAAGAGGATATATTGTGACAAGTAACCGGCAGGGTCAGATTATGAAATTCCCTTTAATATCTATATCTCTAGCTATTGTAAGCAACGAAATGAGGGAGCTTATCAGTCATATTCAAATTTCTGAGATAGCAGCAGAGCTGAAAAAGAAGGCAAAATCTATGCTGGGAAGCACTTATGTAAAGGACAGGAGAAAGAATTAGAATTATTAAGGATTTCAAAAATTGTCAAAACAATTTCTCTTAATGTATTAACTAAATAAGGAATGGATTCACACTATTTACAAGGAGGTAAGGTTCGTGAAACTAAAAAGAGTTCATGCTTTTTTGTTGACAGCTTTTATGTGCATAACTCTGGTGCTGCCGGGTTGTAAAAATGTTGAGGCCGACTTTAACGGGATTTGTTTAAATCTTGGGGATGAGCCGTTAACCCTTGATCCTCAGTTGGTTTATGATGTTGTTCCAATGAGGGTTATTAATGCGGTTTTTGAAGGATTGTGCAGGAAGGACAAAGAGGGCCTGCCTGTTCCCGGTGCTGCAGGGCATTGGGATATAAGTGAGGACAAGCTGACCTACACTTTTTACATCAGAAAGGATGCAAAGTGGTATAATGGTACCTCTGTCACTGCAAAGGACTTTAAAGATGCCTGGATGCGTGCCCTTGACCCTGAACCGCAATTCCATGAGCCCGCTTATATGGCAAATCTCTTTTTTTGTATAAAGGGTGCCGAAGCTTACGCGTATGGAGAAGGCAAGCCCGAGGATGTAGCGATTGATGTAGTGGATGACAGGACTCTGAGGGTTACCCTTGTGCAACCGACACCATACTTTTTGGATCTTGTATGCAACAGTGTGTACATGCCGGTTAACAAAGAGTTTTTCGATCAACAGATTTTTGGAGATGTTTCAAAGTATGGGACAGAAGCCGAAACCATTTTGGGCAACGGACCTTTTATGGTAGAGGAATGGAATCATGATGAAAGCATTGTTTTGAAAAAGAATGATGCATACTGGAATTCGGACAAAATTAGCCTTGAAGAAATTGAATTTAAAATGATAAAGGATAATACCGCTGCCATCAACTCCTTTAAGTCTGGAGAAATTGATATGGTGGAGGTAACCGACCACCTGTTGGCAAATGAATTGAAAAACAGCAACAGCCGGGTGGAAACCTACAATGCGGGAATAGTTCAATACATAACGATGAATAACGAGGATCCTGTACTCTGCAATGTAAATATAAGAAAGTCCCTTTCCTATGCCCTTGACCGGAAGACCCTTGTGGAAAAGGTAGTGAATGATGGTTCAAAAGAGGCTTTTGGCTTTGTCAGTCCCATTGTAGGAGGGCATGAAGGAAAGTTCAGGAAACAGGCAGGAGACCTGTTTAAGGACAATGATATAGATACAGCAAGAAAGCTCCTTAAAAAGGGATTGGATGAGTTGGGACTATCTGAAATGCCTAAGACCACTTTTTTGATTAATGACCAGGATATATCAAAAAGAGATGCCCAAGTGTTGCAGGACATGTGGGAAAAGAGCCTGGGTGTGGATATAGAGCTGCAGGTAATGTCCTTTGATGCAATGACGGAAAAGATGCTGTCAAAAGATTATCAGATGGCACTTCTCGTGTGGGCTGCAGACTATAATGACCCACTGGCTTATCTGGATGTTTTTTCGTCAAAAAGCTTTTATAATGTAGCATATTATTACAATAAAGAGTTTGAAGAGCTTTTCGACAGATCTATCTACGAAACTGATGAAAAGAAAAGGATGGATTTACTGCTGAAGGCAGAAAAGATTGCAATAGATGACATGGCTGTCTGTCCACTTTACTTTGTTGCCAACAGTTATGCAGTTAAAAGCCGGGTTAAGGGACTGGTGAGGGGAAGCAGTGCCATACAGGATATTGATGTTTACTGGACCTATGTAGAATAGGTTAAAATAAAGGATGCAAGTGGTTGCTGCTATGCACGGACTGCATTGAAAGAACATACTATCCTTGAGAAGGGGATGAAAAATTGAAGTTTACGAGGTTTTTACTAAAAAGATTGGCATTCTTTTTGGTAACCATGTGGCTGGTAGTAACCCTAACCTTTGTGCTGATTAGGTGTTTGCCGGGAAGTCCGTTTAATTCGGGTAAAATGGTTCATCCTCAAATATTAAACAATCTCAACACAAAATACGGTCTTGACAAGCCTTTTTATGAACAGTACCTTCGCTATATCAAAAACCTTGTAAAAGGCGACCTTGGCATATCCATGATTTATAAAAACCGCAGTGTTGCCTCCATCATAAAAAGGGCATTTCCGGTCTCACTGGATTTAGGTGTCAGGGCACTGGTGCTGGCAGCCTTTGTTGGTCTGCTGCTGGGATTGATGTCAACACTTTACAGCAATAAAGCTCTGGATCATATTATTTCAGTAACAATAATGATTGCCGTTTCGATGCCCGGTTTTGTTGCCGGAGCACTGTTTCAGTATTTTTTGTGCTATAGATTGTCTGTTTTAATCCAGAGTATAACTGGAGTCAGATACAGTGTTTTTCCCAATACGGGGTGGGAGGGCTTTCGTTCCACCGTTGCACCGACAATGGCACTTGCTGCCGGAGTAATGGGAATGGTGGCCAAGATGCTCAGAACAAGCATGAAAGACGTCCTGGATCAGAATTACATAGTTATGTCCAGGGCGAAGGGGCTTAACAAGAGGGAAGTTGTGCTAAGACACGCATTAAAAAACGCACTGCTTCCTTTGCTGTCGATATCAGGTCCTTTGGTTTCGTCAATAATTATGGGGTCTTTTGTAATCGAAAACATTTTTTCCATTCCGGGATTGGGCCGATACTTTGTATCCAGTGTGCAGGACAAGGATTATACGATGGTTTTGGGACTGGCAGTTTTCAGTGTGTTTATTGTGGTTCTTATAAACACAATAACTGATATATTGTACGCAGTTGTCGACCCCAGAGTGTGTATTGAGTCAAAAGACAGGCTTAAAACATAGTTTTTCCGAAATATACAGGCATGGGGGCAGAGAATATGCTTTTATATGTAAAGACCGCTGTTTTCGGTGTATTAAAAAATAAAATAGCATTTGCCGGTGCTGTTATTTTTTTCGTTATCGTAATGATGGCAATAGCGGCACCGGCATTTTCCCCCTATAATTATCACAGTCATGATGCAGACAGCATATTTTTAAAGCCTATGTCAAAAGGACATTGGTTTGGCACCGATGAGTTCGGAAGGGATTTGTTTGTAAGGGTGTGGCAGGGGGCACGAATATCTCTTGCAATAGGTATTCTGGCGGCGATTATACAGATGGTCATCGGTACGGTATATGGGGCAATGGCAGGCCTTTTTGGAGGATTGGCGGACGAGGCAATGATGAGGCTGGCAGATGCATTGTATTCTATTCCAGATCTTATTTTAATTGTGCTTGTTACGCTGATGATGGGAAACAGTTGTTTTTCGGTAGTGTTGGCACTTTCAATGACCGGCTGGACGTCAACAGCCCGGGTAGTGAGGGGTCAAACCCTTATGCTCAAGGAAATGGATTTTGTGAAGGCGGCAAAGGTGATGGGTGCCAGCAGACGGTACATCATGTTTAAGCACATACTTCCCAATTGCAGTGGGCAGATCCTTGTGAGTTTGATGCTTAATATACCCTCGGCTATTTTTGCTGAAAGTACATTAAGCTTTCTTGGACTTGGAATAAGACCGCCGGAGGCAAGCTGGGGGACAATGGTTAATGAAGGGTTTAAGTATACAAATATTACTTACCACCCTTGGGTCGTGTTCTTGCCCTTGCTCTTTATTGCCATAACCATGATTAGCCTGAACATATTGGGGGATGAATTTAAAAAGGTTCTGGATTCAAAGCATTAGTCAATAAAGGTGGTCTTGAGCATGGATACAATTCTAAAGATAAAGGATTTTTCCTTGTCTTGCAAAGGAAAAAAGATCTTGGATAATATTAATATGAGTGTTTCGAAAGGAGAAATTCTTGCCCTGGTGGGTGAATCGGGAAGCGGTAAAAGCATGCTTGCCCGATCCATACTTAGACTTAACAACCCGGGCATTTTTGATACAGAGGGGGAAATATTTTTTGAGGATCAGGACATAAATTCACTGACGGAAAGGCAGTTGACTAAAATACGGGGGGCTAGGATAGGAATGATATTCCAAGAGCCCCTTTCCTATCTCAATCCTGTTTTTAAAATGGCCGGACAGTTAACGGAGCCTTTAAAAAAGCACAAAAAAATTAAAAAAAGCAAAGCGGCTGAATTGATGGAGGATCTGCTCCGGAAGCTAAATATAAATAATCCGGAACAATACATGAAAAGTTATCCCCATCAGTTAAGCGGAGGAATGGCACAAAGGGGTGTAATTGCCATGACCTCCTCCTGTGAGCCTGAGCTAATCATAGCGGATGAACCTACAAGCTCTCTCGATGTAATTGTTCAGCTCTCAATAATAAAGCTCATAAAGGATCTTGCAAGGCTTTTTGGGGTAGCGGTTATTTTTATTACCCATGATTTGCAGCTTGCGGCTAAAATTGCGGACAGGGTTGCTGTAATAAGCAAAGGCAGAATAGTTGAAGAAGGGGATGTGCAAGAAGTATTGAAAAACCCAAAGTCTGAAGAGACGGCCCAATTATTAAATGCCTGTATTGTGAGTGGGGGGCGGGACACAGATAAAAGTGTACTGGATAAAAGCGTGTTGGAAGGTACAGGTACAAATGACCGAGTCAAAAGCGTGTTAGAAGGTACAGANACAAATGACCAAGCC
>JGI24710J26742_10004355_pt1 | contig 11650 bp, 13 predicted proteins | sample BioPla2DNA2_FD_26742 | JGI IMG/M metagenome (IMG submission 26742) | reverse complement strand
TGGACGGAGCGAGCGCGATCACGCTGAGCGTCGGACTGGGGATCTTCATCGGCCTCATCAGCGTCCATCCGGACACCTTTTCCGACCATCTCCCGCTCTTTTCAGTCGGCGTGGACCTGATGGTCGCCGGCATGATCGGGTTCGGAGCGAGCCGGATTATCCAAGGCATCATACCGGCAGTCTATGGCCTGAAGTACAACAAGGTCCTCAGGGAGGGGCTCGGCCTTGAGAAAGACCGGAGCGACGCCCTTCGGCCCGCTCTCGGGTTCGCTCCGCTTCCCACCCGCGATGGCCGGCTTCAGTGGCAGATCGCCGCCCGGATTCCCCTACAGTGAGGAAAGACGATCGACTTCAACGGTAAGCGCTCCCTCATCGCTCTCGACCACGCCCTGGACAACGAGAGGAAGACGGCTGACCGGAAGCCGTTCATATCGCCGATAAATCTCAGGAAAGAGCACCGTCTCAATATAATGCCGTCTCATCTTCAAAAGAGAGAAGAACGCCATCACCTCCCGTGCTGTGGTGAAGACGGTCTTCATCGTGATCGGATAGCCGATAAGGGTTACCTATCCGGTGACGTAACGGGGAAGCTCCTTCGCCTGAATCCGTTTGATTCGATCCAGAAAAGAGGCATAATAGAGGATAAGTGGATGGGCATTTCGAAGAAAACCCAGAGCTTCGGTGTTTGTTGGTGTATGTAGGCGAACTGAGTACTTTGAGGCATTCTTCCGGGTAAAAGGGTCCGACCCATTCAGGATACACTTCACAAAAGTATACGTTTATTAAGTAGGCAAGAGTTGTTGTCAATCCTTTGCATCTCATTCATACTGACGACTGATGGAAGGATTTGTGCGCGGGTGCTTGGGAATCTTTTTTTGCGATCTCGACGGGACGATTCTTCCCCATGGACAAAAGACCGTCGATCGTGCGTTTTTCAATCTGGTCCATCGTGCCCGGGATACAGGATATTGCTTCTGCATCTCAAGCGGCAGATACCACCAGTCATTATTGTCCTTTTTCAAAGATGTGGAGGATGATCTCATTTTCTCCACCTCGAATGGCTGTCGGATCCTCTATAAAGGAACCGATTTGATCGCGCCTCATCGACTGGAATACTCGATGGTCCAAGCGGTTCTTGCCGATTTTGCAAGGTGGGATGTCATTCCCCTTCTTTCCACGCTGGACGGATTCTACGTCCACGCCGATCATCACGATCATCCCCGGGTGGCCGCCCTTTTGGAGCAGGATTACACTCGACTGTATGAAGATCCTTCGGAGATTCCGGACACGACGCTTCAGATGACCGCGCTTTGCCGCGGCAACCGTGACGAGCTGCTCGTCGAAGCGAAAGAACGATACGCTCCGGACCACCATGTCGTCGCCTCCGGTGTTCAGCTGTTCGATATCTGTTCAACCAGCAAAGGAGAGTCGCTGAGGAAAATCCGCTCTCTCTTGAACGTTCGGGAAAAAGACAGCTGGGCGTTCGGTGATGATGAAAACGATCTTTCGATGCTCCGTTCAGCCGGAAGGGGATATCTGATGAAAAATGCGGCGTCCCATCTCCACAATCAGGGATTTGAGATCGTCGATGACCTTATTCAGGTCATCGAGACCATTATCACAACACACCGATTTCAGCTCTAACCGATGGAGCGATCCCTCCCCAGACATTTTTTCTTGTTGTTCTTCCGATGCTCGCTTTGGCCATGTTGTCGATCATCATCTTCGAATCTCTTCACCCAAACTACATCATCGAAGGAGTCGTTGCCGGAGCGGTGAAAAGTTGAGTCTTATCCAGAAAAGAAATGGCAAGGAAATCACCGGTTTTCCACCTCTTCTTCACTTATGAGGTTTTTTTTCCGCTTGGTTCGAACAGCATCGGTCAGGAGGTATTCGATCTGGCCGTTGATCGATCTGAACTCGTCTTCGGACCAACGGGCGAGCTCTTTCCACAGCTCGCCGTTGAGTCTCAGCAACACCTGTTTCCGTTCTTGTTCTTTCATCACTAGTAAATCGAACCCGTATTGACAACCGGTTGGGTGTCCCGATTGGATGAAAGAACGACCATGAGGTTGCTGACCATCGAAGCCTTCCGTTCTTCATCGAGATCGACGACGCCTTTCGCATTGAGCTGTTCCAATGCCATTTCCACCATTCCGACTGCACCTTCGACGATCTTCTTCCGGGCGGCGATGATCGCTGTGGCTTGCTGACGCTGGAGCATCGCAGCTGCGATCTCCGGTGCATAGGAGAGGTGGGTGATTCGCGCCTCAATGATTTCCAATCCGGCGATTTTGACTTTTTCCTGAAGCTCCTTCTTCAAATCATCGGCAACCTCGTTTGCCGACCCGCGAAGAGATTTTTCATCATCTTCGCTGTCATAAGGATAGCGTCTTACCGCATCACGGAGCGCGGCATCGGTCTGAATCGAAAGATATTCGACGTAGTTGTCAACCTGGAAGACCGCTTTTGCCGTATCGATCACCCGCCAGATCACCACGACGCCGATGATGATCGGATTTCCCAGACTGTCGTTGATTTTCTGCTTGTCGTTGTTCAGCGTCATCGCCTTGAGACTGATCTTCTTCTTAGGCATCTGGAAGTTGACGTTCATTCCCTGAGCTGATACTACAATTTGTTCTTTTTTCTTCTCTTTTACCGCTCCGGTCGAAGGATTGATTCCTGAAGTGGGGTTGAACCCGGCACAGAACGGATTGACAAAGAAAAATCCATCTTGCTTGAGGGTTCCGTAATACTTCCCGAAGAGGGTAAGGACGAGCGCTTCGTTCTTCGTCAGCACTTTCAAGCCCACATACAAAATCGGACCGATGATGAACGCATAGAGTCCGCTTATGACCGACAGTACTATCGACAACCAATCGGAATACGCAGACACCACCACTATTGATGCGATGAACACCCCGATAGCGATCAAAATCGCGAAGGTATTCCCTATGAGGACNGCCAGTCCGCTTTTCGGGTTTTGAATGATTCTCTCTTCTGTCATTGTCATGCAGAGTCTCCTTNTCTGATATCATTATGCTATCACATTGATAAATCATATGCAAGAAGCAAGACCCCTAAAAACCAAAAAACGGTACAACCTCTCGGCTGCACTGTTTCATCGAACGTTGATAGCACTTATTTCTTGGCTTTCTCGTAATTCTTGGCCACCTCATCCCAGTTGATCACGTTGAAGAACGCCTTTACGTACTCGCCTCGCAGATTTTTGTACTTGAGGTAATAGGCATGCTCCCATACGTCGATCCCGAGAATCGGAGTGTAGCCTTTTCCTTCCATCAGCGGGTTGTCCTGATTGGGGGTGGAGGAGAGCAGAAGCTTCCCGTCCTTGTCGGCGCTGAGCCACGCCCAGCCGGAACCGAACTGACCGAGAGCAAGCGCGCTCAACTTGTCCTTGAAGTCGGCGAAACTCCCGAATTCGCTCTTCAGCAAATTCCCGAACGCCCCGGAGGGATCTTCGCCGCCGGACGGGGTGATCGTGGAAAAGTAGAGATTGTGGTTATAGTACCCACCGCCGTTGTTTCGGATCGTCTGACGCAATGCGGGATCGGAAATGGCATCCAAAGAGGACAACAGGGATGTGATATCCTTATCCGTTCCGGCCTTCGCCACCGCATCGTTCAAATTATTCGTATATCCGGCATGGTGCTTGGTATAGTGCGTCTTCATCGTGAGCGCATCGATGTGCGGCTCCATCGCGTCATAGGAATAGGGCAATGTATATCGTATGAACATGATCATACCTCCATAAAGGGTTGCAATAAGTTGCTTTAGGCTAACATTAGCTGAAGATACTCAAGGACCGCTTATGAGGCAAGTGTCCAGACCGTATACATCGAGAATATTCAGTGTTTGTTCCAGAAGGAGAACAGGAGACTCTCAGGCGAGTCGGTTGATATGTTTCAGGATACGGAGAGTCTTCTTGGTCAGGGCGGATGAAGGTCCGTACGTCCGTCGGGCGAGGGAGTACGCCCAACCGTAGATCTGCCGGGCATCGTCCTTCTGACCGATCATGTAGTAACAGCGGGCCAGATGCACGGTGAGCCCGATTTTCTCCGCATCGGTGGCGAATGTGCGGTCTTGTTCCATATACGCCCGGACGACGACATAGTGTTCGCTTGCTTCCTTGAAGCGGCGGAGCTTTTCCAAGCAGCAGGCGAGTGCGACTCGCAGCAATACGGTTCGCTCATCGGCGATTCCGAAGTGCTGATTCGCGATATCGTAGAGGTGCCTGCGATAGCGCAGTTCTTCATGGTAATTGCCTTTGGTGAAGAGAATGTCGGCATGAAGGCTGAGGGTATCGACATAAAGCTCCCACGGGTAGTCGTCCCGCTCACCGATCGCCATCCGGAGAACCCAATCACACACCTCCTGAGCTTCTTTGATCTGCCCATCCTGCAGATATGCCCGACCGAGAGCGATATATGCTTTGTAGCTTTCATGGTTTTCTTTGCCAAGCAGGTGAACGTGGGCCTGATAAGACGTCTCGGCGGCTTCGATCTGGTTGGGCGTATCGCCGGCGTTCTCATACGCCCCGAGGAGCAGATCGTTGATCACCAGATAGCGCTCATGGAGCGGGCCATATTCATTGAATGAATTGATCCGTTTCTCCTCCAGCTCGGCGATGCGCTGCTGAGCCTTGGCAAACGCGATCGGGTCATCAAGGCCTTTCGTGATCAGGACTTTCTTCAAGTAGTTCTCCATACCTCTATGATACTCAAGCTAAGAGCCGATGGGCAAGCGTTTGGTCGCTCGTACCGCCAAGTACGCATCGGCGATGTAGGAATCAAGCAGTTCGAAGCCGCAGCGATCCGAATAGACGCCTTCGATGACAAGGTCCGCCGACCCGAGACCACCGAGCAGATCGTCGAGGGTGTGACTGAATTCGAAGGTGTCACCGGTCTCGATCATCTTTTGGATCTGTTTCCTGCTCAGGCTCCCCAAGTCGCTGTACGGAAGGGTGTATTTTATTTTCAGCTTGTTTTTGAGAGCCAATCGTTCATCGAAGAGGTAGAGAACGGGGTTGGCAACACAGGTGAGAAAGACTCCTCCCGGTTTGAGAACTCGAGCGCATCCCCGGTAGAAGGAGCGAACGTCATCGATGAACACCGTGGAAGCGGGGTTGAAGACGATGTCAAACGATTCCGCATCAAATTGAGAGAGATCGCGCATATCGCCTTTGATCAGCGTCAGCATCAAGCCCAACTGTTCGGAGATTTTTCGATCCTGTTCAAGCTGTTTGCCTGAAAGATCGAGAAGCGTGACCTCGCTGCCCGCCAAGGCGAACAGAATCGCTTGTTGACCGCCGCCGGAACCGACGGCAAGAACTCGTTTGCCTCTCAGGTCGCCAATCCACGAGGAGGGCATCGGCTTGAACGTGGTAAGACGGATTTCGATTGTTCCCGACAATGCCTTTTGCAGCTCCTTCTCGGTCAACCCATCAGTCCAGATGCTCTTTTTATCAACTTCACGGTCCCATGCTCGTTCGTTGTAGTGAATGTATTGGTTCTTATCCATCGACTCCCAGCTCCTTTTCACAGACAACGGTATACGTCAAAAAATCATGCTCCCGATGGGAGTGAAACAGGGCTAAAGAGGTTGGAGAAAGTGTCAGAGGTTCGATCATCGGCATGATCGGAATGAGGGTTTGGCGAAAGAGGGTGATATGAGGCCGATATTTTCCCCCTTTGGTGATGAGCTGCCTGGAGACGAGTTCCTGCTCCAGCATCTGCTGCAGGCCGGTGAGCCGTTCATTGGGTTCGACTTGGAGAAAAAGGGTATTGTTCCGGCGGGAAGCGAAGAGTCCGAGGCTTTTCATCCTCAAGGTGAGGGAGGGGGGATCAATCCGATCGAGGATCGAATAAAACACGTCCAGGTGCTTTTGTTCCACTTCACCGATGAAGGAGAGGGTGAGGTGATAGTTTTCCTCGCGAACCGCCTTCCCTTTGATGATATACGGATCGATCGATCCGCTTAAGCGGGCGAGAGCGATTTTATCTTCTTCTGAAAATGTCAAACCAAAAAAGAGCCGCATACGCAGAGTATACACAATTATCGATAGAATAAAACTCTCCTGATGTGTATAGTTGGGGAGGAGGCAATAATGCACATTGTTTTGATAGGGGCCGGAAGTGCCCAGTTCGGTTTAGGATCCTTAGGGGACATCATGCAGAGCGAGCTGCTCGCAGGCTCTTCGATCGCATTGGTTGATATCGACGAACAAGCACTTTCCCGAGTACATACGATTGCTCAAACCTTCATCGAAGAACATGGATTGAACTTCACCGTTACCGCGACCACCGATCGGAAAGCCGCCCTCAAAGACGCTGATGCTGTAATCATCTCGATCGAAGTAGGCCAGCGCTTCCCGCTCTGGAAGGAGGATTGGACGCTCCCTCAACAATACGGATCTCAGCAGATCTACGGTGAAAACGGCGGACCCGGCGGACTCTTCCATGCCCTCCGGATCACTCCGGTGATCCTCGAGATGTGCGATGATGTGATTGAAGTCTGTCCGGATGCATGGGTATTCAACTACTCGAACCCGATGACCGCGATCACCACCACCGTCTTGCGAAAATACCCGGATCTGAAGTTTGTCGGCATGTGCCATGAAATCGCCTCGTTGGAGCGGTATCTTCCTTCGATTCTCAATACGCCGTTTGAAAACCTTGAGCTCAGAGCGGCCGGGTTGAACCACTTCAGCGTCCTGCTCAGCGCCCGCTATAAAGACAGCGGCAAGGACGCTTATCCCGATATCCTTGCCAAAGCACCCGCTTTCTTTGAACGTGAACCGGGTTACAGCGATATCCTTGCGTATCTCAAGGCGAATCCTCAGGAGCTGCAAACCGAAGGATCGACCAACCGGACTCTTCCACCTGAGATTCGGAGCAAGAAAAGTTGGGCGGATCGGGGATTGTTCAAAGAAATTCTTGAAACCTACAAGCTCCTTCCGATAACCGTTGATTCACATATCGGCGAGTATATCGCATGGGCACATGAAGTTGCAGATCATAAGGGCATCAAGGACTTCTTTGAGCTCTATCAGATCATGCTCGGTTTCAAAAAAGCCAAGATCCAGCTCAAAGCCCATGAACGGATCTCCTTCATCTTGGACGGCATCGTCTCCAACTCCGGATATGAGGAGAGCGCGGTAAATATTCTGAACGATCGGTTGATTCCGGATCTTCCATCCTGGATCGCTGTCGAAGTTCCCGCTCAGGTGTATGCCAACGGCTTGAGGGGAATCGCGTTTCCCGACTATCCGAAAGGCTTCGGAGCGCTGCTGAGAAACTATACGGGAGTGTATGACCTGACCGCCGAAGCGGTTTTGCGGAAGAAGAAGGAGTATGCGGTCCAAGCGCTTTTAGCCAGTCCGATCGTTACTCCCGTCAAAGCGGCGGGCGAGCTGGTCGAATTGATGATTCAACGTCAAGAGAAGTGGCTGGGGTATCTGAAATAAGAGAAAAGAAGAGGCCTCCTCAAACTTCGAGGAAGCCTTTTAGCGGCAAAGGGACTCGGACCCCTGACCTAGCGGATATGAGCCGCTTGCTCTACCAACTGAGCTATGCCGCCGGACAACGTGCTTACTATAGCTAAACCTCTTTGCCTCCGTCAAGGGGGTTTGAGGATGAATCGCCTTTGTGGTAGGATAGGGCACTGAAGAGAGGAATGAAATGAAATATAAGACATTCAGCAATGGGGTTGCCATTCCCGTCGTCGGTTTTGGAACGTGGCAAGTCTCCCCTCAGGAAGCATATGAAAGTGTTCGATCGGCATTGGATGTGGGATACCGGCACATCGACACCGCCGCTGCATATGAAAATGAAGCGGAAGTCGGTCAAGCGATCACCGACAGCGGCATCAAGCGCGAAGAACTGTTTGTCACCACCAAGCTGGGGAATAAGATCCGCGGTTATAAAGAAACGCTCCAAGCGGCAAAGGAATCGATGGAAAAGCTCCAAGTCGAATACCTCGATCTGTACCTCATTCACTGGCCCAATCCCGCCGCCCATCGTCATTGGTGGAAAGAGGCCAATGCCGAAAGCTGGAAGGCGATGGAAGAGCTCTACCGGAAAGGCGTGATCAAGACGATCGGAATCAGCAACTTTGAAGAGCGGCATATCGAAGTGCTTCTTGCGAGTGCACAGGTCATCCCCCACACAAACCAGATTCGGCTCTTTGCCGGCGAGCAGCAACGGGCTCTGGTCGCCTATTGCCGAAATAAAGGGATGGTCACCGAAGCATACAGCCCGCTCGGGGTAGGGGGAATCCTATCCAACGAGGTGATTTTGCGGATTGCAGGAGAAACGAATCGCACTTCCGCTCAGGTCGCTCTGCGCTACAACCTCCAAAAGGGTCATGTCGTTCTTCCGAAGAGTGTGCACCGCCGGCGGATGGCGGAAAACCTCGATCTCTTCGATTTCGAATTGAGCCAAGAGCAGATGGTCTGCCTTGATGCTCTTCCAAACACGATCAGCGCGACGCGCAACCCGGACGAGGTGCCCTTCTGATGATCGGCTTTTTCATTAAAAAGGCGTTTTTCGATGGATGGGACAATCTGATATCAATGGTAGTCCATAACCTTGGCTACCTCGTCCTTCTCTTTGCGTTCTTTGGAGTGCTTTCGCTCGTCCCCTCCAATCTTTTATTCTTTCTCATCATCATCCTCGGTACCGGACTGTTCGCGTTCTATACCGCCGGAGCTTCTTCCGCTTCCTGGGCGTATGCACACTATCAGCGGCCGGGGTGGAGTGATTTCAAACGGGGAATTCGGATTTCCTGGCGCCACGCTCTGCTCTTTTGGGTACTCCTGCTGCTCATCGCGACGCTGACGTTCCTGGTGATTCCCTTTTACTTGAGTTTCGAGAACATCGTGGGGACCATCCTGAGCGTCATCCTCTTCTGGGTAACCCTGCTTCTCATCTTCGCCCAGATGTACTTCTTTCCCTTGTTCTTCGTGATGCAGGGCGACCGTCCGATGAAGACGCTTAAAAAATCATTTCTGCTTGTCTTGGACAATCCCTTCTTCACGCTGTTCCTGGTTGTCTACCAGACGATCAACATCCTTTTTTCGCTCCTGTTCGCATTGTTGGCACCGGGATTTACCGGCATCGGTCTCGCCTGCAGCGTGGCGACGAAGCTGCTTCTCTTCAAATATGATTATTTGGAAGAGAACCCCGAAGCCAATCGAAAAGCGATTCCCTGGGATGATTTGCTCTATGATGAGCGCGAGGCGGTCGGTCCCAGATCGCTGAAGGGAATGATCTTCCCGTGGAAGGACTGAGATGACCTTTGAAATGGAACTCAAAGCGTGGGTCCGCAACGTCGAGGTGATGAAGCAGCGTCTTGATACGATGGAGGGCTTGCTCTATATAGGTTTTGAAGAAAAAGAGGATCTGTATTTCGCCCTCGAGCAGGACCCGCTCTTTCGAATCCGCAAGGAAGTGATCAACGAGGAGCGAACCCTTGTAGTCACCCACAAAAAGCGCTCCACCGTTGATGGAATCGAAGAGAACATTGAATATGAGTTTTCCGTGGATCCTCTTCAGGAACAAGCGGTTCACTCCTTCGTAACCGCGTTGGGGTACCATGTTGCGAAGCGGAAATTCAAACGTGGCTGGCGCTATCGGAAAGTTCACACAACCTCCACCCTCGGATTGACGGTTGAACTTGTTCATATTGAAGGACTTGGCTGGTTCATCGAAGTGGAAGCACAAGCGAATACAAAAGAGGAACGCCATCAAGCCAGAGACGAGCTGATGGCGTTTCTTGCCTCACTGGGAGTTGATTCTTCAGCGATCGAGCCGAAGCCCTACCTTCAGTTGATCGGGTAAGAGAAGAACTATAATATCACTCCAAAGCATTTCTTAACATTTTCAGTGCAATAGAGGGAATGAGGTAACAACCTCATTCGTTGCTTAAAAAATCGATTCCAATTGGGATGTTTTGCTTAACAATCGTGTAATTGAATTGCAGCGGCGGTAAGTTTATCTGGTCTTTAGTATATGTCTCGCGAAAAGTAGTCGGACTCATTCCATAGTACTTTTTAAAAAGATGGTAAAAATGACTAAGATTTTGAAAACCTGAATCCAGAGCAATTGTGATAATCGTATCCTCAGTATTAATAATCTCTTTCGTAACATAATCAATTCGCAATTCATTAATGATCTCAGTTGGTGTTTTGTTCAAATATAAGCGACAGGTTCTAGCCAGATGTTCATAGCTTCTAGTAGAAAGTCGGACCATCGCAGGCAGCCCTTCGGTAAAATTCTCCTTTTTCATCATCTCCAAAACGACCCATCTCAGCCATTCAGGTATATTAGAATTCTGAATTGCACCAATGAGTGGATAACACATAGTAAATATCTTTAAAAACGAAATTCTGAAAAATGTTTCAGATTGATCTTTTAAAATATTCTTGGAGAGAACCAACTGTTCCAAATCCTGTAGAACACATTCGAACTCTCTTTCTGATAAACTGGATTTTGGAGGTAACGAAGACGACATGAATTTTTCGAGACTATAGCCTGATCCAAGATAGGAAAATAAAGAATCAATTGTATGTCCATCGATTAAAATATTAATAATGACGAAATCATCAGACATATGTGAATAGCAATGAAAATCATTTGGCCTCATGAAAACCACTGATCCCTTTTTTAGTAACTGAGTTGTGTTGTTTACTATGTGATATGCTTTACCTTCTTTAACGAGAAACAGCTCGAAATAGTCGTGCGTGTGCATTGCTTGCAGCTGTTCATGTTTTTCAATCAATGCAACATACCGATGAGAAGGATCAGTCGTAAATTGTTTTAATGTTAGTTTTACAGCCATAGGCTAATTTTCTCGATATCATTTTAACACAACAATAATATCAGCACAAGACAAGACTGCACCAAATATTAAGTGTATAAATATCATAAAATAACAATAAAGATACGGGGGTGATGATGTGAATAATTTTAAAGTAAACAATCCAAGGAAAAATCTTAATTTTGAGATTTCATTTACGAATGCGTATAGAAATGCAATTAAAAATACAACTCATCCTGCAGAATTAGAGCTTGCATGCATGCGAGCTCAGTATCCTGCAATTTTTCACCCCATACAGGATGAAGATTTAATCGCCGGAAGAATTCAAATGGGACTTGTTGGCTGGGGAATCCAACATCAGACCGGTGGATTCGGGTTTTATATAAATGAACAAGAAGTTGTTAAAGAATTGGAGAAAGGAAATGGTGATGCACAATATCGAGAGGATTTGCATGACATCTTAACCTTCTGGAAAGGCAGAAACACGACAACCGTTGTATTGAACAATACCCCTGAATCATTAAAACCTTGGATTTTCACCGATCAGTGGCGTCATTTACCTTTACCCATTTGTCCGATTTTAAGAATGGCAGGTGCTTACTTGAATTTTCATAAATTAGTAAAAATAGGGCTGCCGGGATTAGAAAAAGAAATAAAACAATTCATGGAAAATGCAGAAGACCGCGTTTTGTTTGAGAGTATGCTGGGGGNGCTGCAACTTGTTAAAGACTGTGCTTTGTTTTATGCAGAACAAGCACAGGAACAAGCTGTTACCGCCTCTGCAAGCAGAAAGTCAGAATTAAATAGCATATCC
>JGI24710J26742_10004354_pt1 | contig 11652 bp, 4 predicted proteins | sample BioPla2DNA2_FD_26742 | JGI IMG/M metagenome (IMG submission 26742) | reverse complement strand
TGAAATTATTGACCCCCTATGTCGTTCTATTCCTTTTAAAATATATATTATTAATTTTTTATTATTTTTTGTCTTTATTATTTTATTAGCAAAACTAGTAAGAAATTCATCCTTAGGAACTATAAATTCCTTTAATTCTTTTTCAATTTTTAAGAAATCTAAATCATTTTTATATTTATTAATTTGTAAGCATAAAGAATTATAAGCTCTTTCTAAATCATTGGCACTTCCATTACGAATTATAATATATCTAAATGAAATAATTGAACATAGCCTGAATATTTTTCTTTTTAATTTTAAATTACTTATATTATCTTGAACCGCTAATAAAACAGGATAACATAAATCTACTTTGTATAATTTAATTTCTGATAATGATTGTTTTATAGATTCATCTCCGTTCCATAAACTATCTTTAGGATCAGATAAGCTTCGATATATTTCTGATACTTCCTTTAATCTATTAAGAAATCTTATAATATTTTTTTCAGTATATATATTCTCTTTAATAACTTTGAATAATTCCTTTTCCGTAACTTTTGTATTATATGAGTTCCAATAATGTCTTATAAATTTTGTAGCATTTTTTTCATCTACGTTTTTTAGTATGTCATTCCAACATTTTTTTATATCATTATGCTTACTTGAGTTAACTTTAGAAAAAAGATAATTTTTTAGTAAATCTGTTACCGTCAGGTCTAATCCCCTATCATTAAGAGTCTCAAATATAACATAGGCATTGCTATAATCAGATGCTGTTATTTCTATTATTACTAATTTATCGGAAATATATCTATAATAATCTAGTAAAAGTTTATATGATTGATGGCTCTCGCCCTCATATGTACATTCTTTTTTTATTACCTTCTTAAAAAACTTAAAACAATCAATCAGTAATTTATTACTCTCACTTAATCCTGCTTTAGCACTTGGAATTTTATTTTTAACTAAATATTCAGAATATACTATATTATTATTTTCATTTAACTGTAGTTTATTAGTTGAAGTCATATCATATAAATCTGTTTCACAAATCAATTGTTTTATATCTTGAGCTCTTGACTGATTTTCCATAACATCTATTCCATTATCAATTAATTCCTTAAAGTTGCTAATTATGGCTAAGTATAATATGGAAATAGTTGTTAATCGTTGCTGTCCATCTACAATCTCCATAACATCATCATTTTCTACTAAAACTATAGACCCAAGATAATGCTTACTTTGATTATTAAAACCTATTTTTATATCATTCCATAGTTCTTTCCAATTATCTCGTTTCCATGAATAATCTCTTTGAAATATAGGTATTCTCATACTTGGATTATCCTTAAATATTCCTTCTATGGATTTAGGTATTGCATTCATATTTTCTGTTTTTTTATTTTTTCTCATAAGCTACCTCTTTCTTTATCTATAATTCCAACTTATACTCATTATACCATAATTATACACGTAAATAAGTATTTTTCCCAAAAACTACATAAACTCCAACAATTATTTTCTAATATTCTTTCATAGACTCTATAGTAAAGTTTACAAAAGCGAGGCATAAATACCTCGCTTTCTAATAGCATTACTTTTTCAGCAATTCCCAAAAAGCCTTATCTTTCATAAACACAGGTCTATCTCTATCCCCCATCTTTACTAAACTATAATGTTTATTAAGACTTTTTATCTTACTATAAATATTTTCTTCTTCACCTTTGCTTTGAGTATTAAATATATATTTAACATCCTTATTATTTAAATCTGATACATTATGAACTACCCAAGTTAAAATGTAATTTGCATAATCATTTTCACTAGTTGAAAAATGACTTAATAACTGAGTTGACAGTATGGTACCCACACCAAACTCTCTTCCTTCCTTTAAAATCTTCTTTAATGAAGAGAAGTTTTTACTTAAGAAATTATCAGCTTCATCTACTAATATAATTTTATTTAGTTGCCTTAAGTGTCCATCAATTTTACTATGCCCATAAGCTTGCATTTGTGAATAGAATAAGTCTAAAGTAATTGCTACAACAAGATTTTGTATTCCTGGATCATATCCGGATAAATCTATTACAGTTACCCCATCAATAAGTTCAAATAAACTTTCAGTTTTAAAAGGGTCTGGTTCAAAAATTTCAAAATCTATTATATTGCTAAATGCTGCGTATAGACTATCTTCCTTCAAATCTTCTCTATTAACATATATATCATATACGTCTTTAAGGGTTGGTGCTGGCTTATTCCATGTATCAGGTTTATTTTTTATTATGCCTCTTCCTTCATATGCTTCCATTATTAAATCTCTTAATAGAGTTTCTTGCTTTATTCCAAGGCCAAAAGCTTTTGCTAGAGTTTCTTTTAATGTATTAGCTGTATGAAGTGGTAACATTGGCTTCGAATTTGCTGTTTTTACTACTGATAATGGATTAAAAGGTAAATGATATAACTCAAACACTTTTGCATTTGTAGCATCTACAAAATCCTGTTTATTTTTATTATAATCCCCCTTATAATCAAAAATTAGTATACCAACCTTCTTTTTATCAAGGTTATACTTAGATTCTCTATAAATCTGAGTAACCATTGACTTAGTAAATTGTGTTTTCCCTGTTCCCATTGTTCCAATAATACCAGTGTTAGTATGCATTAATTTATCTGTATCATTTGGACACCAATATACTTTTTGATTGTTCTTTTGATTAACACCAAATAAAATCTCCATACTTCTATCACTTTCATCTTCATAAGAAGCAGGTGGATCAAGTACTACTTTTGATTCTATATCCTCTGTGGCTACATCTTTTTCTTCTTTAGTTGGTTCAATAATAACTTCCGGTGGTGTTAGTATTATTTCATCTTCTGGCTTAATTGGATTAATTGTTGTAAGAATTATCTCATCTTTTGCCCTACTACTCTTTATATCAATACTTCCTACCTTTTCCCTAATTTCAGTAACAGTTTTAGTTATAAACTCAAATCCATCACTTTCGGACATTTCTATAACCATAACATTATCCTCTAACCTTGTATTTTCAAAATGGTTATCTTTCTTAAATGATATTACAGCTGCTTCCCCAATAGACTTTTCAAAAGAATTACTCATTATATATTCTTCATTAAGCAATTTTCTTCTTAAATCAGAGTCAATAATAATATTCCAATTTTCTTCATTACAAACATTATAAAGATTAAGCTTTTCAGCACTTGTAATTGCTAACTGCATTAAGAAATTTCTATAAACTTTTTGAGTATTAGTTAATTCCTTCCCTTCCTTAGGTAGCAATATTTCATCAAATATTTTTTTAGTTGATTTTGCTTGTTCTATTCCCTTATGAACATACCAATTTGGATTATCCCCTATCTTTACTTCAATAGGATAGTAATGTACATAAGTTTTACCATCAACTTCCTCGATTCCAATTAATAAAATATCATCACTTGTAACCCCATTATTTTCAAATCCTAACTTTTTAGCTGATAAGAAACCTTCACTTTGCTTTAGACCTGCTCCGCCAGATACTCTTAAAACTTCCTCAAGTGATATTGGAATCCATACTACATTATCTTTTTTAAACTTAGCCAAAGCTAATTTAATTGCTGATAAAATACTTATTTTTTCTTTAGGAAAATGTGATTTGCTTGATAATAATCTAAGTAGCCAATCTCCATTAATTGCATTAAACATATTGATAATACTCGGAGAATATTCCTTAGCATCTTTTATTTCTTTTTTAGTTAGGAATTCTTCTATAACTTTTTGATATGGCCCACTCTTTCTTGTAACAGTAATAGCATCATAACCACCAGCTGTATTATATTGATCGCTATAATGAATTATAAGTAGGTCCTTAGCATCTGGATCATTTTTAAAGAAATTTAAATCTACCTTAGGGTTAATAAATGTAACCCAATGACTTGAATTATAAATATCATCTAATATAGACCTATGTTCATTAGTTACTGAAATTGCTGTACATCTATTACTATCATATGGTGCTCCATAACTTGCTGAATTTATTGCATTCAATTTACTTGCAACCTTCATTAAATCATTTTCTGTATTTGCATATTTTATACCGAAGCCTGTTCTATAATAATCCCCTACAAATACTGATGGAACCCCTGAAATTAATCCATTTAAAATTACTCCAGATGGAATATCATCCATTTTTGATACTATCTGTTTGGCCTCATCGCTCATTTCAATAAACGTAATATGAGCATACTCTATTCCATTTTTCAACTTTTTAGAATAAAATCGTACCTTTTTTCTATATAAATCTAATACATCCTCTTCAGACATATTGCTTACATTTAAATCCAAATTATATGTTTCTTTTAAGTCTTTAATACTATCATTAAATGCAACTTCTTCAAATGCATTCGTAATATTTTCATTAGAGTAAATATATATCTCAATAGGTAATATTTCTTTCTTTTTAGATTTTAGTTGCTTGATGTAATATTTAAATATACCTTGTAATATTTCTTTGCTATCACCTGTATTTATTAAGTTTATTCTTATGGGTGCATTATTTCCCATATTAAATAAGTATTTAAAATGCTCTGTAAACTCTTCAATTTTTTCATTAACTAATTTCGATACAAAATCCCTTGAACTCTTATATCTTGGAAGCTTTTCATCTACATAGTATTTCCATTCTGGAGAATGATTTTGCTCCATTGGAATATATAGTTTATCATCACTCTCTAATATATACGGTAAAAGATAAGTTGAAGAAAATTTCTTTATAATATCCTCTTCTACCTCTTCATTACTTATTGCATTATTTACATGAAGTTGATATACAAGATTCAATGGATGTAATGGTGTAAGCATTAACTCCTTATCTTCTATTTCCCTTTTTATAGTTCCTATCTTAAATAGATTCTTTTGTTCTTTTGTTAAGTAATCTTCTTCAGAAATATTATTTAATTCTCTTATGAATATATCAACAAAATTTTTATATAAGACTTTTAGATCATTATTTAAGTATGATAAGCTTGGCAACTTATTATATGATCTAAAATGATTTACTATATTATTGTAGGCATCTTTTAACTCTGAATTTAATTTTAAATCAATACTTTCTAACCCATCACTTGATTCAATAAAATAAGTTCCTTCCAACTCAAGAATTTGTTTTTCTAATTTTAGATTCTTTCTAAATTCATCTCTTGAGAAATATTCTTTAGTTCCATGTTGTAGTTTATTATCACCAATAAGCTTAAAATCGCATTTCTTTTCTCTTTTTAATTTCCATACCTTTAAACCTTCAATTGGTGCAATTTTTTCACTTGTCCCCATTATTTCAAAAGGAACTATACTGTTACATATATTTACCTTAAACTTAACTAAATCACTGTCATCTTCATATTCAAAGTTTTCACTTATTTTCACTAATAACTTTTCATCTTCAAATATATCAACAGTATCATAATTGTCAGTTAATTCATAAGTTCTTGATTTTGAAGCAAATTCATTAAATACAATTGTTGAATCATTTGTGTTTATTGAAATATAACCATTTTTTCCTTTAAATCTAACTGAATATTTTGTTTTTATACTTTCAAAATAGCTTTGACTGAAATTTACTACTACAATTCTAAATTCAAATTTAACATTCTTGTCATTTTTATAAATTATTTTATAAAAATTAGCATTTTCATCACACTTTTTAATAGTTACTTTTATTCTTTTTCCTGATGTTGTTGCTTCTAGATCTCCTACNCATTTTAAAAACTCTTTAGATAACATACCATCAAAAGTAAATTCTAATTCTATTTGTCCTTTTTTATCTTCATTAAATACTATAATATTTCTTATCCTAGATTTAGCTTTTGATGTACCTTCTTCTCTATCCCAATCAACGGAACTTGAAATATATTCTAATACTGGAGCACTTTTTTTATTATCAATATATTTCTTTACATTTTTAAAATCAACATCTTTCCAATCTTCTTTTTTTAACTCATCTACACCTTTATCATCAAAGTATTTTTCAAGCTGAACTTCTGGATTTCCATAATTGTGAATTTCATCAACTCTACTAAAGGCCATAGCATTTTCATTTATTCTATTTTTAAGCTCCTTACCAGAGTAATCTTTTAATTTGCTATCATAAAAAAGCCCAAAGCTCTTGTAATCTCTTCTTTCTATACAAGTTCCATTAACTATAGCTAGCAAATCTTTATATTCAAATATTGATATACTATCTCCAAAAATATCTTTACTTTTTCTTTCTAAATCCAGTTCTATAATAACCTTATCTACTTCAGAGAAATCAGACCCTACCAATTTTTTTTGTATATCTTTTTCAATAGACTTAATGTGAAATGGCATTCCCTCTTTTGTAAAAGATTCTGTTCCTCCCATAATACTATCTAAAGTTGTATTGTGTATAAAAAGTATGCCTTTATCTTTATATCCTTCCTCAACTCCAACCATATTTCTAAGCCTTGTTAAGAAATCTGGCTGAATATTATCTATTGTTGCTGAAACAATTAACTTTACAGTAGGAAAATCAAGCATATATGATCTATATATAACATCACCTTTTAAATTTTTATATTCGTAATCCTTATAAAGTATATTATTTTTTAATTCTTCATATAATGCTTTAACTTCTTCTTCTTTTTCAAATTGAATATTATATTTAGCTCCAGGAGTTAAAGGATTTTCTTTAAAAAATTTTATTATTTTTTCTGATAAATAACTATAAAATTGATCTGACATATTGCGCATCCCCACTATCTGATTTCTTTTCCAATATATTTAATTTTTCATATAATTGTATTATCTTCATTTGTGAATCTCTATCAAAAAATATTCCTCTTCGTTCAAATTCTTTAAATAATATATTTAATTTTAATTTCTTATTATACTTGATGCAAATTTTAGTCAAGAAAATAATATCTTCTTCTGTTAAATTTAAAGTATATCCCAAAGAACCTCTCCTTTTACCAAAGTTCTCTTGTACAAACTTAATAAACCAATTATTATACGCATCATTTGCTCTCGTTCTAGTAGAAGTTTTACCTGTAAATTGGAACCTAACAGCTGAAAATAACTTATATACTTTATCGAAGGCTTCATTCCCACTGACTTGTTCCCTTACATAAAAGTCACTCCATACAATCCCCTCTTGTCTTAGCTCAATATAATCTTGACATAATTCCTCTAACTGCTTTGCTATTATTTCTTCATTTCCATTATTAAAAACTTCAAATAATTCTTTATAACCTAGCTGCTCATTTAAATTATGATGATTTAAAAATTCTAATGTTATTGCATGAGAAAATAAGTCTCCAATATGACTTTTAAGCATTTCCCAACCTAATTTATAGGCTGTCCTATTTTTTGATGTGCTTTCAAAACTTAATGTATAGTAGACTTTATCCGGCTTAGTTAAGTCAGCCTTTTCAAAATTATTAAGTTTTAGCGCTAACTGCGAAACATAAAACATATAATAGTACTCTAAAAATCTCTTAATTGAACTTTTGTATAATTCTTCGTTAGAAATTAGGAATTTCAGATCCTCTGAAAAAACCTCTCTTATATAAGGTAGATAACATTTATATTTTTCATCTACATACTCTTTATCACTTAGTTCTGGTAACGCTCTTAGTACTAGCTTATATAAAATATTATTAACATCCCTATCATAGCGATTTTTTACTAACTGTTTTATTTCATTGTTAAAGAATATTGAATATAAAAATTTTGCTATTTTTTCTTCTGACTTTGTTGAATATATATAATTTAGTGTTTTTATATCAAAATCAACTAAATTATCTTTGTCTATAAACATTGTTTTTACTATATCTCTAAAAGCATCCTTGCTTGCAACACCTTCAAATTCTCCTATTTCATCCACAACATTTTCGATAAATTCATCACAGTTAAAAGTATTTTTTAATTCCTTATCAGAGATAATCCTAGAAAAAGCCCCTACAACTCCTTCAAAATTTGAAACTAGTGTTTTTTCGTTTGCTGCATATGGCAATAACTTAAATTCCTTACCTTGACTATGAATTAGGCTCTTCTTTTCTAAATTAAATTTAAAATCTTTTTCTATCTGTTCTCTATTTAATTCATAAAATCTATTTCTATCCATATCCTATATCTCCATAAATCTATAAGTTTCAAATTCTTCATCAAATTCTAATTTATATTTTTTATTATTTTCTCTATTTTTTTCAGTAAAAACAAGTTCCTCATTTTGAGATCCTATACTTTCTAACTTGTTAACAAATTCAATAAACTTGATAAAATGATTTTTATCTTTCTTATTTGGTCTATATCCATTATTAACCTGAACCAGTAATCTATATAAGCTATAATCAATATCTATTTCATAAGATTTTTCTTCTTTTTCACTTTTGTATCTTAATTTAAGATTTCCAATAAACTTTTTCAATTCATTATCGTTGTTTTTAGGTAAATTGCTTGTATCTGCTTTAAACTCAATTTTTTCACTAACTTTATATTTTATTTGATTTTTTCCTATAAAAATATTCATGTAATTCTTCTCAGAATCACCATTCCATTTCGTAATTCCGTCCCTTATAGTAGTATAAACATTTTTAAGTTTTGCCTTATCTCCTTTATTCCAGTAGTAAAGTGATTTTATATATTCATCATAAAATTCATCCCTTAGTGAAAATAAATCGCCCTTTCCACAAATATAATAACTCCTTATAAATAGCTTTAATAATTCAAATCTTATTTTTCTATCTTCCGTTTCAATAAAATCTACATCCTTTAATTTATTTATAAAACTTTTAGGATAAGCTATATATTCATTAAAATAATTTATAATATTCGTTGCATTATTAAATTCTATAATAAAGTCATCCACCTTTTCATTTCTTATATTTAATGGATCAACTGTACTTAATGCTTCAAATATAGGTGATAATTCTTTATGCTCAAAAATAATATTGGGAAGTAAGGCTCTCACATATTCCTTATTATTAAGCTTAGTTATTTTACTTTTAAAGGTAGGGGAATTAACATCAATATATGACCTTGGTATTATTAACTCATAAAGGAAGTTTAATAAAGCTCTTGTTGAAATAATTGTTTTATTTTTTATTATACTTTGAACCAATAAATCTATAATAGAATCTTGTACACTTTCTTTTCCCAATAATTCATAGTTAAATTTAATAGGACAACAGTCTTTATTAACACACTCTCCACAATTCTTTTTGTATGAAATATAAAATTTATTTCTTTCTGAAAAATCTACTTCTGATGATTGAGTAACTTTTCTTACAAGTGACTTAACATATTCTGAATGAACTCTTCCATCCTTTAAAGTAAATAAATGATAATCACTGAAATTTACAAATTGAAAAGAATTATTCTCATTGAAAGTGTTATCTTCAATATTTGTTTCTAATATCTTTTTATCTTGAACAAATCCTTTTAATTTTGTAAATCTTTCTCCATACTGTGAATCAATAAAGTTATTTAAAGTTCCTAAGTTAATTGCTAAAATAATTTTTTTCTTACTTGTACTAATTTTTTCATCACAAAATTCATCTAAAACATCATTTAGTGTATCCATTGAAGTTTTTGTAGGTTCCAAACTTTCTGTAGCATCATTATGCAAAGTAAAGTTCTTAATAACATCAGGATATCTATTCTTAAAGTAGGATATAATATGAGATTTTCCATCCCCAACACTTCCACAAACCAAAATTAACTGAGCTTTTTCTGAATCATTAGCTTTAATTATTAACTCTTCTAACTCCTTTTGAGCATCTCTTTCAATATGCATATACTTTTTAAAAGGAGTAAATTCGCTTAAATTTTCCACAGCTTCTTTGGATGATTCTTTTAATCTTGATAATTCCTCTACTAAGCACTTCTTATCTGGGCCATTAAGGTCAAATATATTCTCTACCATTAATCCTAAATACGCATCATCTATATTTTCCTTTTCTTCTATATCTTTTCCTGTAGTCGCCGCAACTTCTGGTTCATTTCCTTTATTAATTGAATTCTCTTCTTTAGATTCTTTCATATATTCTTTCATTGTCTTTTTAATAATATCAGCAATTTTTTCTTGATCTACCTTAGCTGTTTCTTCTTTCACTGGCATTGGATTCTTATATAGCGGTGCTTCAAAAGTAGGATCTATATATACTTCAACAAACCAACATGTAATTTTATATATATTTCTATGTATTTTTAATGCCGCTTCTAATTCACCTTCTACATGATCATGAGCGGCTTTGTTTCCAATTAACCTAACTTCATGAAATAACTTGTCAATTCCTTCTGTAAAAATACCATCTATTTCTAATGTTCTTAACCTCTCAGCTTGAGATATCATAGACGCTAAACTATAATCTTCTAAAATTGCAATTTCTTGTGTTAATCTCTCAACAAAGGTTCTTCCTTTTATTATTGCAGTATGTGGTGCTGTAAATAATGACTCATTTATATCTCTTATGTAATTATTTAAATATCTATAGTCTTTATCTAAATAACTAAAAACATCATTCTCCAATCCTTATTCATCCTCTCTTATCTGTAATCCTATTTATATAACTCTATGTTAATCCTAATATAGAATTAATCTTCGCTCCAATAGCAATAACTACCATAAGTATTTATAATTATATCCTCATCTATTACCATTCATACTTTTTAATGTCATAAATATCATTAAATTCCATATTTATTTAAATTATCATCAAAATCATTACTCCTATATTTTAACATAAAAATAAGGATTTCCCCAGTAAACTTGCTTAAATGCAATATTTACAACATAATTGATATTTTTATAAAATCTAATACACTTCAGCAATTAGACATACAAAAAAGCAACCGTTAGATTTATCTAAAAACAAATCTATCTACTGCCTCATAAAATTTATGTGTTTATTATTAGTTAACTTAATTATCCTACACTATTATTATCAATTAAATATTTATTGTATTTTTCTAAGTAAGGTATTTCCTTCTCTTTATGACTGTTTAAGAAGAATTCCGCCCAAGACAATAAAGCTTCATCTGACATTTCTGGTTCTTTAGATTTTTCATGTTTATCTTTTATGTAGTCAACCAATTCTTCTACCATGATAACCTTATCTTTTATTTCCTCCCCATCAAACTCTATAGTCCTAATATAATCGCCTTTATCGGTTATTTCTATATTTCCAAATAAATTTTTACACTCAATTACAAAACAAATCTTCTTTGTAAATATTAAGTAATCTATTCGAGCACTTAAACCATCACTTTCTAGATGTAGATCATGTATTATATACATTGGCATAAAGCTATGTTTTAGATAACGGTCGACTACTCTTTCTCCTATGATTCCCTTTTCAACATATCTTATTTCCTTCTTGATTTTTTCCTTTCCTTCTTTATTTAATTTTAGTTTTAATTCTCTTAACCTATTTATTTGTTCTATAGCTTTATTACTTCTCCTTAAAAATATAGGTTGATTTAAACTAATAATTTAATCCCAGTAAGGCTTAATTTACCTTGCTGGGATATTTAAAACTGTTTCTAAGACTAAAATAACTTTCTTCCTATTTATCTACAACATAAGTTCCTAATAACAAATCATAAGCTGTCTGTTTTTCTTTTGTTACAAACACTGTGAAATATGGAATGAATAAAAAATA
>JGI24710J26742_10004351_pt1 | contig 11657 bp, 17 predicted proteins | sample BioPla2DNA2_FD_26742 | JGI IMG/M metagenome (IMG submission 26742) | reverse complement strand
TATGTCAGAAAACATAGTCCTTACTATGCGGAAAAACTGGCGCATTTGCCTGAGGAATTTACTCTTACGGATCTCCCCATTATGACAAAATCCGTGATCATGGAGAATTTCGACCGTATTGTTACGGACCCGAAAATCACGTTGGAGCGCTGTAATAAGTTCATGCTGAACCATGAAAACCGAAAGAAAAAGTATCTGGACAAATACATCGTCGCCACGACTTCAGGCAGTACGGGAGTTCCTCTTGTTTCTGTTTTAGATCCTCAATATATGGAGATTTTTGTATTTAACAGCTCAATGAAGTCCATTCCCTATTTGCCTTATATGAAGATGTCTCTCAAGGGGTTTAAGTCGGCTAATTTAGTAAGCGACCAAGGTTTTTATTTGGGCAACGGATCGTTTCATCAGAATATTCACAGGTTAAGGAATCCCGATAAGTTTATGCGAGTCTTTGATATTTTGAATCCTGTCGAAACAATTGTCGAAGACTTAAATGAGTTTGATCCCGTGATGATGCACTGCTATCCTTCGTTTCTGGAACTTCTGACAGAAGAAAAAAGGACCGGGCGTTTAAGGATAAATCCCATAATGATTGTTTGTGGAGGCGAAAAGCTCCGGGAGGATGTTCGCCGGGAGGCACAGGAAGTATTTGGTGTCAAGGTGTACGGGAACTACAGTTGCACAGAAGCGGGCAACATTGGATATGAGTGTGTCCACCAGAGACTGCATATCAATGAAGATTGGCTCATTCTGGAAGCGGTTGATGAGGAACTTAATCCGGTGCCTCCGGGGGTCAGGTCATCAAGTATTTTAATTACGAACTTAGGAAACTATAGCATGCCTTTTATTCGCTATGAAGTCAGTGATCAGATTATCTTTCATACGGAGCCGTGTCCCTGCGGCAAAAAGAGCCGGACCATCACTGTTGAAGGCCGAAGCAGTGACAACATTCAACTTATGAAAGACGATGGAAGCTTCATTACAGTCACCCATATGCAGCTGCTTGCAGAATTAAAAGCGGTGGAAGGAATCGTTCGCTTTCAGATAGTTGCATATAAAGGAAAAGACAATCTTCTGGAGATACGTTTTATCTCTCGGGAGGGATATGACAGACAGAAAGTTTATGAGGGGATCTGTGATCGTCTTACCTATAATCTGGAGCATCTGAAAGCGCCGATGGCAAGTTACAGATTGTCCGATAAAGAACCCGGTGCAAACCCGAGAACCGGAAAATTCAGCGTTCTTTATCAGGCAAAAGAGGCAGGAAACGAATGAATGAACAAAACATGAATGAACAAAACAGGAAAGACAAAATAAAGGTTTTCTTAACCCTTCATTTTTCCTTTTTCTTGATGTCTATATCCGGGATCTGCTCAAAAACAGCGGCACAGTCTGATTCGATCTGGAGCTGGAATTTCATCATCTTTTATAATATATCCAGCACTATTCAGATATTCTTTGTGTATCAGTGGCAGCAGATTTTAAAAGTCATCCCGCTTTCTGTTGCCTACGTTCACCGTGCCGTCAATCTGATCTGGGGAATGCTGTGGGGCTTTCTTATATTCNNTGAAACAATACGTCCTGCCATGCTTCTGGGATCGGCGCTCGTTATTTTCGGGCTCTATGTTATGTCGGGGAGATCTTCATGAAAACCTATGCACCCTACCTGATGGTTTTTGTAATGTTTATAAGTTCTTTTGGACAGATACTCCTGAAGAAATCAGCCATGAAGACCCATAAAAATAAATGGCGTGAATACTTTAATCCTCTGCTGTTTGCCGCCTATACACTCTATACCTTTGTGAACTTAACGATCATCTACTGCTATCGCTACATACCTCTTTCTATGGGACCCATCCTGCAGTCGACAGGCTATGTCTTTGTCACGATGACGGGTGCGGTGTTTTTGGGAGAGAAAATTACCAAGAGGAAAGTTCTGGGATTAGCATTGATACTTTCCGGTGTTGCGGTTTTTGTTCTTGGATAAATGAATAGAATACATATAATAGAAGGAGTTCAAAATGGACTCCTTCTGTCATGTCTGTATAAGCTGACCGTTTGTCCCTTGAGAAGTATCCTTCCTGATAAACGCATATTCTCTCGGGTATCCAAGGCCGGGTCGAAGACTGTACTTTTTTGAAATAATCCTGAAAGGTATGACTGTCAGCGTGAAAAAACCTTGCAGAAGCAAATCACATGCCTCTTGCAAGGGCTTTATAAATGGGCTTATTAGGTGAACATAAGCTTTCTGTTGGATGTGATCTCTTTAATGATATCGGAGAAGATGCTGTCGTAGTTGTATACGGATATGGCTCCGGTACCTATATCGTAATAGTATGCCTGCAAGTTCAGTTCGCCCGACTCAACTCTCTGTTTTACAAAATCGTAGGTCATCAGATTGTCGAGCTGCTGGACGGCATTGAGCTTTTCAAGCATGATGATCTTGTCTTCCTCCTTCATATCCGGATATCGCTGATCGATATAGTCGGATATGGTGATGCTTTGGGAAATCCACTCTCCGGTATAGGGGAGCTTCTCCATATAATCATCTATTTTTCTCATGGCGGCGCAGCCTCCACAGTTGGAGTGTCCGCAGACGATGATATTTTTGATTTTCAGGACTATGACGGCATATTCAATTGCGGAAACGACCGAGGGGTGCGTGTCGGGCTCTTCTTCTCTGGGAACGATGTTTCCGACATTTCGGATTTGAAAAATCTCCCCGGCTGCAGCCTGGAACAGAGTTTCCGCATCGACTCTGGAGTCTGAACAGCCGATGAAAAGAGTATGGGGTGTATGGCTTTCCTTTATTTCCTGATAGAAATCCTTATTAAAGGCGTATTCCAACTCTCTAAATTTTTCAATTCTTTTCTTTAGATCCATTGCTATATCTCCTTGTTGTGTAGTCGACATTGCTAATTTCAGTTAAGATGGCTATTTTGTCTATTCTACAGACGTAAATATAGACTCTGTTGACTCAAAAGAACATGAAAAAACATATGTTAGTTTGCGAACTTATTTTTTTTATCATATCAATCTTGTTAACGATGTCAAGAAGAAGATGAAATTTTTTTCCTAAATAAGCTCGAGATGTGGATGATTTTTGCTGAGGATTTCCAGAGTTGCCACTTGTCCTACGCCGGTTTTTTCCACCCAATGACGAATGAAGTTCAGAGCTTCGCGCAGATCATCTTCTCTCTTTTCATCCGGAAGCTCCATGACGGCGATCGCGTTTTTTGTCTCTTCGGTAATCATTGTCCTTTGGCCGTCTCGCCAGTTCCAACAGCGGCATACAGCGCCTTCCTCATCGAGATAGGCGACTTCTCCCGGTAAGGTATGGGAAATGTCCGAGTCGCCTAAGGCGAAGAAAGGATCGTTTCCCCCCGTCACCTTCAGCCGAAGGTCTCCCTGAATGGCGTCGAGATCTTCCATGCCGCAGGGGATGGCGTATTCTAATGAGGCGCTGTTATAGATGTCGACAAGGGGGGAGATGGGGTTGAGATCATTATTTTTTTCGATTCGCTTCAACAGAGCTTCTATTGATGAGCGGACACCCTTTTTTGTCTTGAACTTTTGAAATGCTTCGCGCCATACGGCTACAGGAGGATTTTGGCTGAAGATGGGCTCTGTGAGATGTTTTCGCGCATGGATATGGGCATCGTCAAGAAGATCGTAGATGTCGTACTTGCCGGCATCTCTGCCTTTGTTGTCGATGTTTTTGATCAGAAGGACTCCGATGCGAGCTTGCGGAAAGATTTCCCAGAACGAATCTTCTATTATAAACTGTCTCATTTTCCTCTCCTTTATGTTTTTGTGAAACCTTTAGTTGGATATCCCTTTTTGAGTATATCCTCTAAAGAAAGAAATGGGCAATAAAAAAATCGAGCCGATGCCCGATTTTTAATTGGATTACCCTTGGACAGGAGTTACATTCGCTGCGCGAAGTCCCTTATTGTTTCTGGGATCTTCTTCGATGTCGAATGTCACTTTTTGACCTTCCTGAAGTGTTCGGAAGCCGTCAGAGACGATTGCCGTGAAGTGGACGAAAATGTCGTCTCCGCCTTCGTCGTTTGAAATAAATCCATAGCCCTTGTCTGCATTAAACCACTTTACTGTTCCTTTGTTCATTAAAGAAACCTCCTAAAAATATCCATATACTTTTACATAAAAATAGCCTATTTCTTATACGGTCTGTAGAAATAAGCAATTCGTACGCCTCGTATACTCATTTAATATAATACAGATAGCGGGAGTTGTCAAAAGATTTATTGATTATTTTCTTTCAGGTGAAAGGAGAGAGAGGATGTTTTCTGTTGTGTCATTTTCGGTTCTTTTTGAAAGAAAGGAGCCACTCAGGGTATATGATGTTAAAAGAGTCGGCACTTGAATCGAACAAATGTTTGCGTTATAGTGGTCTTGGAGGTGGAGTATGAAAGTCGTCGCCAAGCCCATAGAAGTGCTAGCTGTCTTTAGCACCGACGGCAATATCCGGCCGTATCGATTTCGCGTGGAATCACAAAATCACATGCAGATGATTCGCGTTGATCGTGTCATCTGTGTAGAGGAGGAGAGGGTGGCGGGAATACATGCGATTCATTTTGACTGTCGCTCGCGCATAAATGATCAAGAAGTCATGTATCAGCTGCGATACCAGACCCACGATTGTCGCTGGATTTTGTTTAAGATTTAAGGAGGGAATGATGAGAATAACTTATCTCGGACACAGTGCCTTTTATTTAGAGAGCGAAGGAGAGAAGATCTTGATCGATCCGTTCCTTCGAGGAAATGAGATGGCAACGAAGACACCGGATGATTTTGAGGAGCTGACGAAAATTCTTGTCACACACGGTCATGGAGATCATATCGGTGACACGGTTGAGCTGGCCGAAAAGACGGGAGCGACCGTCTTTTGCAATCACGAAATCGCACACTATCTTGCCGCAAAAGGAGTGGAGGCGATTCACGCCATGCATATCGGGGGAAGGTACGACAATATCAAGATGACTGTCGCCGTGCACGGCTCAGGGATAGAGGAAGACGGAAAAATGATATGTGGAGGAAATCCGGGAGGCTTTATCGTTGAGACAGGAGGCTACCGGGTGTATCACGCGGGCGACACGGGACTTACGATGGACATGAAGCTCTTGGAGGAAGAAGGAATTGACGTTGCTCTTCTTCCGATAGGTGGGAACTTTACGATGGATTTGCGCGATGCGGCTCGTGCGGTGCGATTCATCAGGCCTCGCTATGTGATACCGATGCATTATGACACGTTTGATCTCATCAAAGCCGATCCGCATCAACTGGACGTTCCCGCCGATGTTGTGAGAGTCGTTCTTAAACCGGGCGAGACGATGCAGCTCAACAAGAAGGGATAAAATTGAACAATGTGATATTTGCGTTTCTGTTGACGCTCTTCGCCGGACTCAGTACGGGAGTGGGAAGTCTGATTTCGCTGATGACAAAAAAGACGGATATGCGATTTTTGGCGACGAGCCTCGGATTCTCAGCAGGCGTTATGATCTATATCTCTATGATCGAGATTTTTCCACAGGCAGAAGAGATGCTGTGCGCTCAATGGGGAGAGCAAATAGGGAGCTGGGCAACGGTAGCCGCTTTCTTCGGAGGAGTGTTTCTCATTGCCATCATCGACTATCTTGTGCCTGAGGAAGAAAATCCTCATGAACTCAACTGGAGCGATCCTCATAAGCCGATGTCTGAGGATTTGATGCGGATGGGCATTTTTACGGCGCTTTCCATCGGCATTCACAACTTTCCCGAGGGGATAGCCACTTTTATGAGTGCTTTGAAAGATCCGCAGTTGGGAGTCCCAATCGCCATCGCCATTGCTATCCACAACATCCCCGAAGGCATAGCTGTTGCTGTACCTGTCTACTATGCCACAGGAAGCAGAAGGAAGGCGTTTCGCTACTCTTTTTTGTCGGGGTTGTCGGAACCGCTGGGTGCATTGCTGGCCTATTTTCTGCTGATGCCCTTTCTCAGTGATGGATTGTTCGGTATTGTGTTTGCCGCCGTCGCCGGCATCATGGTATATATCTCTGTCGATGAACTTCTGCCTTTTGCACAGAAATACGGCCAACATCATCACTCGATTTACGGCCTGATTGCCGGGATGATGGTCATGGCGGTGAGTCTGCTTATCTTATAGGAGGAAAAGTGAAAGCAAAGAGGCGATTCAGCTATGCTGAGCATCGCGAAGAAGAAGCTTTTTTGGAGCGTCATCACGGAGAAGGGCGTTGCCTTGCTTCAAAAAAAGGAGATGTTTACACTTTTCAAGAGGTGGCTCCTCTTGAAGTGGAATATCGAATTGAAGTCGCCGAACCGGGAACAGATATTGCCTCCTGGAAAGCGTATCGAGAGCATCTGGGTTTTACACTTCTCTTTGTTGAAAACGGCCAGCATTATATGTTTCGAGAAAATAACACCGGAGAACGCCTTGAAAAGAAAGACCGAGCTTTTAGAGAGGCACATGTGCAATCTGCGGCGATCCGCCGCGTCCTTCGCGCATTCTTTTTTGTGATTCTGGCTGTCGCTGTATATATGGCTCCCGTACCATCTGAGATGCTTTGGTTGAAGTTGGCGCTTGCGGCGCTCAGCGTCTTCGGCGTTGTGTTCTTTTCCCTGCAGGCGATCGCAGAGATGCAGCTATTGAAAGCCTTGCAAGACAAGTAATGCAAGAAATATGGAAATTGTACACAGAGAAAGAGAAATCTTCGCGTTTCTCTTTTTTGTCTTGACATTTAATGTGAGAGTCTGTAACATATCGCTGTAAAGTAAAAAACCTTTACAGAGGAAAAAGATGATTAAACGAGAGATGGCAGGCTACTATATGGATTTCTATGCCGCTCTTCTCACAAAAAAACAACGAGAAGTGCTGTCTCTGTATGTGCAGGAAGATCTGACGCTCAGTGAGATCGCCGAGGGCGCTCAAGTCACCCGCCAAGGAGTCCACGACGTATTGAAGAGGGCGCTGGATAAGCTGGAGACGTATGAGAGGCATCTGGGAATGGTCGCTTATCATCATCGCCTGCTGGAAAAGGCATCGGCTCTGCGGGAGGAGCTCTCCAAGGAGTCGCTTCGGCCGGAAAGCCTTCAGGCGCTACAGGCATTAATAAAGGAAATCGAAGAATAGATGTTTGAGAATTTAGGAGATAAGCTCCAACAGGCTCTGAAGAAATTGACGGGCAAGGGAAAAGTCAGTGAAAAAGACATAAAAGAAGTGATGCGCGAAGTTCGGCTCTCGCTTCTGGAAGCCGACGTCAACTTCAAGGTGGTCAGAAGCTTTATTAAGAAAGTCACGGAACGTGCGATGGGCGCAGAGGTGATGGAAAGCCTGACGCCGGGTCAGCAAGTCGTTAAGATCGTCCGAGACGAGCTGACGGATCTCATGGGATCGACTTCAAGCAAGCTTGTGTATAACACAAACGGCACAAGTGTCTATCTGATGGTTGGGCTCCAAGGTTCCGGAAAGACGACGCACTGTGCCAAGCTGGCTCTTAAGACGAAGGAAGAGGGCAGACGCCCGATGATCGCGGCGCTCGACGTCTACCGACCGGCTGCTATTGAACAGCTCCAAGTCCTAGGTCGGCAGATCGATGTGCCGATATTTAGCATGGGCCAGCAGACACCTCCTGCAGACATCGCTAAAGCGGCGTTGGCACAGGCTCAGCGTGAAAGCCGAAACGTACTCATTCTCGACACGGCAGGACGCCTTCAGATTGATGAAGTGCTTATGGACGAGCTGGTGTCGATCAAACAGGCGGTCAAGCCTACGGAAATTCTCCTGGTGGTCGATGCCATGGTCGGCCAGGAGTCGGTCAATGTCGCCGATGCATTTCATCAGAAGCTCGGAATCGACGGCATCATTTTGACAAAAATGGACGGGGACACCAGAGGCGGTGCCGCTCTCAGCATGAAGGAAGTCACGGGAGCTCCCATTAAGTTTATTGGGACGGGAGAGAAGATCAGCCCGAAGACACTCGAAGAATTTCATCCTGAACGCATGGCCTCGCGCATCCTTGGAATGGGAGACTTGCTCAGCCTGATCGAAAGGGCGGAAAAGTCCTTCGATGCGAAGAAAGCGCAGGATCTGGAGAAGCGAATGCGCAAGGAAGGTCTGAACTATGAAGACTTTCTTGAACAGATGCAGCAGATGAAGGAAATGGGATCTCTCAGCGAAATCCTGGCGATGATCCCGGGAGCCGCACAGGCTTTAAAAGGCATCGATATCGATGAACGAAACATGGTAAAAATTGAAGCGATCATCCGGTCAATGACCGTCAAGGAAAGAAGAAACCCCGATCTTCTCAATCCGTCGAGAAAAGAACGGATTGCCAAGGGGAGCGGCACAACGCTTGCAGATGTCAATCGGCTCGTCAAACAATTTACACAGACGCGCAAGATGATGAAGCAGGTCGGCAATATAGCTAAGAAGGGCCGAAATCCCTTTGGGGGAATCCGAATGCCCTTTTAAATACTAAGGAGGAAAGAATGGCAGTAAAAATAAGACTTCGAAGAATGGGTTCTAAGAAGAGACCCTTCTATCGATTGGTGGTTGCAGATTCTCGCAGCCCGCGCGACGGAAGATTTATCGAAGAAATCGGCTACTTTGATCCGATTGCGGAACCGACAGAGGTTCGCATCGACACCGAAAAAGCGATCAAATGGCTGAGAAACGGTGCCCAACCTACCGATACGGCACGAGCGCTGCTCAAAAAGAACGGCGTTTATGATGAAATGCAGGAGTAAATGATGAGTGAATTAGTAAGAACCGTTGTTCTACGACTGGTAGAAGATCCTTCACAGGTGCAGGTCACAGAAAAAGTCGACGGCAGTGTCGTCACGGTAGAAGTCCGCGTTGCACCCGAAGATATGGGACGAGTCATCGGAAAGGGCGGCCGTGTCATCAACGCCATCCGAACCATCGCCAAAGTGGCGGCGACAAAAGAAAACGTCAAGGTTTTTGTCGAAGTCGTGTGATGGACAAAAAGATCGCCTTGGGGAAAATCGTCAAGAGTGTCGGCCTGCGGGGAGAAGTAAAGATCTATCCCTACAGCAGCGACAGCTCTTTAAAAACAGGACTGCATGTCACGTGCGGTCATGACGAGCTCCTCGTGGAAAAACTGCGAATGCAAAAGAATATGCTGATTGCCCGCTTTGCCGGAAAAGACAGAGTAGAAGATGTCGAAGGCCTGATCGGCTTGGAGATTTTCATCGATCGCAAAGACATTGAACTCGAAGAAGACCAATATCTCGTCGAAGATCTGATCGGTTGTGAGGTCTTTGATCGAGGCGTCTGCGTCGGTCGCCTCGAAGATGTCATCCAGAATGCGTTTCAGGACATCTATGTCGTAGAAGGCGAGCGCAGCATTCTCATCCCGGCTGTTGATGAATTTGTCAAGGAAATTGACATTTGCAAACGCCGGATTAATGTGGAACTGATTGAAGGCATGTGATGGAGGTTCGCGTTCTCACACTGTTTCCCGAGCGGATACAATCATACTTTCAGGAGGGAATTCCCAGGCGGGCGCTGGAGGAAGGCCATCTGAAGGTAAAGACAGAAAATATTCGCGACTATTCGACGAATAAACACCGAAAAGCTGATGATTATCCATATGGTGAAGGGGCCGGCATGGTGCTTCTTGCCCAACCGCTCTTTGATGCCCTTCGCCATGACAGCGGATACATCGTCCATCTCTCTCCGAGGGGAAATCTCCTGACACAGAAGAAAGTGCAGGAACTGGCAGAAAAAAAAGAGTTGACCCTCATCTGTTCCCATTATGAAGGACTCGATCAACGAGTGATCGACACATGGGTTGACGAGGAAATCTCGATCGGAGACTACATTCTCAGCGGAGGAGAATTGGCGGCCTTGGTGCTGATAGATGCCGTTATGCGCTGTCTGCCCGGTGTCATCTGCGAAGAGTCGCTTCAAGAAGAGTCACATGTATGCGGCCTTCTTGAATACCATCAGTACACACGACCCGAAGAGTTCGAAGGACTCGAAGTCCCGAAGATTCTCTTGAGTGGTCATCATCAAAATATCCGCGATTATCGGCTCGAAGAGCAGGTCAGACTGACTTTGCACAGGAGGCCGGACATGATCGCAAAAGGCCTTCAAGAAGGGATTTATCCCGAGAAGGTGATCGAACTCATAAGAAAATTGTCGAAGGAGGACATCTCATGAACGAAAGCATTATTCGCGACATTGAGAGTGAATTTTTAAAAACCGATATTCCTGAGTTTCGCGTCGGTGATACCGTGCGTGTTCATCAGCGTCTGAAAGAGGGGAAAAGCGGAGGCCGCATCCAGGTCTTTGAAGGACTCGTCATCAAGCGCCAGCAGGGAGGAGTTCAGGAGCGCTTTACAGTGCGCAAACTTTCCGGCAACGTCGGTGTGGAAAAGACTTTTCCGATCCATTCACCTATGATCGAAAAAATCGAAGTCGTGCGCAAAGGTAAAGTGCGCAGGGCGCGTCTGCTGTATATCCGCGACCGAGTAGGAAAGGCCGCCAAAGTAAAAGAGAGAATGCGTTAAGAGCTGCGTAGGCAGTTCTTTTCTCTTGTTTGGAGGAAGTGTTGCATATTCAATGGTATCCGGGTCATATGAAAAAAGCCCGGGATATGGTGCAAAGTCATCTCAAACTCGTCGATGTGGCGCTGGAATTGCGCGACGCGAGAGCGCCTCTGGCAAGCGAAAATCCGATGTTTGCCGATCTTCTGCAGGGGAAAAAGAGACTTCTATTGTTAAACAAGGCAGATCTGGCCGATCCTTGCGTCAATCGGGAGTGGACAGAGGCGTTTTCAAAAGAAGGCCTGAAAACCTTGGCATTCAATGCCAGAAGCGACAATACTGCTGAATTGATCGCCCTTATCCTGCGCGAGGGCGCATTTGTGCATGAAAAAAACAGAAGACAGGGAAGAAAACCGCGTCCGATCCGCCTCATGGTCATCGGTGTTCCAAATGTCGGAAAGTCTTCTCTGATCAATCGACTCGTCGGAAGGACGACGTCACGCATTGAAGACCGGCCGGGTGTCACCAGAGGAAAACAGTGGGTGAGATTGAGAAAGGATTTGGAGCTCTTCGATACNCCGGGCATCTTGTGGCCTAAATTTATCGATCAGAAGAAGGCACTTCATCTTGCTTTTTTGGGATCGATCAATGACTTGGTGCTCGATACAACTCGCCTTGCAATAGAGTTGATCAAAACGTTGCGAGAGTTGTATCCGGGGGTTCTTGAGGCGAGATACGATGTCAGCGAGAGCGGTCATCCCGAGGAAGTGTTTGAAGCCATAGCGAAGCGAAGAGGAGCGATTATTTCCGGGGGCAGGATCGACGAAGAGAGGACAGCCGTCATGTTGCTCGATGAGTTTCGCTCGGCCAAGATCGGCAGGATCAGCCTTGAACGCCCTTAGTCTGAAAGAGATCGATCAGGCGATGAAAGACGGACTCTTGACTCCCGAGGACGCCATCGCCATCCTTTCGGTTCGAAAAGAGGCGGGCGCAATCCGGCTTATAAAGCGAGCTCAGCGGGAGTTGGGCATCCGGGCTGAATATATCGAAAAATCGATGTTTTCCGGGCAAGCAAGAGCTGAGGGATATCGATATATTGCAGGGCTTGATGAGGTGGGAAGAGG
>JGI24710J26742_10004349_pt1 | contig 11660 bp, 7 predicted proteins | sample BioPla2DNA2_FD_26742 | JGI IMG/M metagenome (IMG submission 26742) | reverse complement strand
AGGCGAGCTGATCGCCTCGATTCATCGAAAGTACATCGAATCCGGTGCGGATATCATCGAGACCAATACGTTCAANGCCAATCGAATCAGTCTGAGCGAGTATCGTCTTGAAGACGAGGTGGAGCTCATCAACCGCCGGGCGGTCTCGCTCGCCAAGGAAGCGGGAAAGGATGCCGGGCGAAACGTGTATGTCGCCGGAGTTCTCGGCCCCACCGCCTCCNGTCTCTCCTTTTCCGCCAAGGTGGACNATCCNANCGACCGNACNTATGATTTCNANTNCTTTCTCCACACCTACCGGGAGCAGGCCAAAGCCCTGATTGAAGCGGGGTGCGATCTTCTGCTCGTTGAAACGGTCTTCGATACGCTGGTCGCCAAAAGCGCGATCATCGCCTGTCGGGAAGAACTCGAGGCGGCGAACAAGGATCTTCCGATCATGGTCAGCGTCACGTTNAGCGACGGCAGCGGACGAACGTTGAGCGGCCAAAGCCTGAAGGCGTTCGTCGCCACCCTTGCCCCCTTCGATCTGTTGAGCATCGGTTTGAACTGCTCCACCGGACCGAAGGAGATGGTTCCACTCCTAAAGGAGCTCCATGCGATCTCTCCGTTTCATACTTCGGCCCACCCGAATGCCGGCTTCCCCGATGAAGAAGGCAAATACACGCTAACTCCCGATCAGCTTGCCGAGGAGCTGAAACCGCTTCTTGTCCAAGGGTTCCTGAATATCGTCGGAGGGTGCTGCGGAACGACCCCCGAGCATATCCGAGCTCTAAAGGCCATCCTTGCTGAAAGTAAGCCACGATCGATTCAACCGAAGAAGCCCGCTCTGCTCTTGGCGGGTTTGGACCCGGTCGAAGTGAAGAGCGAATCCCTTCTTGTCGTCGGAGAACGGACGAATGTCGCAGGATCGCGGATCTTCCGACGCCGCATCGAACGGAAACGATGGGAGGAAGCCCTTCGTGTCGCTCGTGACCAGATCACCGAAGGCGCGGATCTTCTGGACATCTGCATGGATGATCCTCTGTTGGATTCCAAAGANGCGATCGTCTCGTTTTTACGGTATATCGCAAGCGACCCGACGGTCGCGAAAGCTGCATTGATGATCGACTCCTCTGATTGGTCGGTCATCGAAGCGGCGCTTGGGGAGGTTCAGGGTCGGGCGGTCATAAATTCAATCAGCTTGAAGGAGGGTGAAGAGCTCTTCATCCGCCGAGCCGAACGGATTGCCTCGTTCGGTCATGCGTTCGTGGTGATGCTCTTCGACGAAGAAGGCCAGGCTGCGAGTTACGAACGAAAACTCGCAATCGCCGAGCGTTCATACACGCTCCTTGTCGAGGCGGGAATCGATCCCTCGGCGATCATCTTCGATCCGAACGTGCTGGCGATCGGAACCGGCATCAAGGAGCATGACTCCTATGCCAAAGCCACGATCGATGCCACCCGTGAACTGAAGAAGCGTTATCCCCTCTCCTACATCAGTGGGGGAATCAGCAACCTTTCCTACGCATTTCGGGGAAACGATCCTCTGCGCGGCGCCCTTCACGAAGTGTTCCTGGACCTTGCCCGATTCGATCTGGCGATTCTCAATCCTTCTTCAATGCATCAGTCCTCCCTTGATGAAAAAACTCGGAAGATCATACGGGAAGCCCTGCTTTCTTCCAATTCCTCACCACTCCTGAACCTCGCCTTGGCTGAGCAGTCAAAAGAGAAAGCGGAGCCAGGCGCGGCCGATCTCAAGGGGGAGGAACTTCTTGCCAAGACGATCATCGAAGGGGAGATTCTCGGTCTTGAAGAGATCCTCGATTCCCTGATCCACCTGGAACCGCTCTTCATCATCGATTCGATCCTGATGGAAGCGATGAAAACCGTCGGCGCCAGATTTGCCGAGGGGAAGATGTTCCTCTCCCAGATCGTGCGTTCCGCCCGGGCGATGAAGAATGCGGTTGATATCCTTCGGCCGCGTCTTGAGGCTCAATTAACGGAGAAGAAGAGAGCTTCAGGCACTCGAAAGGCGATTCTCGCCACAGTGAAAGGGGATGTCCACGATATCGGGAAGAATATCGTTGGACTGGTCTTGAGCTGCAACGACTTCGACGTGATCGACCTTGGAGTGATGGTCGATGAACAGACGATTCTCAGAGCGGTGAAGGAACACGGCCCGGATCTCGTCGGTCTTTCAGGGCTCATCACCCCCTCGCTCAAGGAGATGGAGAAAGTCATTTCCCTCTTTGAAGCGAGCGGCCTTCATCTTCCCGTCTTCGTCGGGGGAGCGACCACCAGCGAGGTGCACACCGCTCTGAAGCTTGCTCCGCTCTCAAGCGGCGCGGTGATTCAGACCGGGGATGCCAGCGAGATGGCTCTCACCGCCGTCGAGATTCTCGGTCCCGAAGGGCAAGAGCGCCTTGATGCGATCCGCTTGCAGTACGAAGCGATCCGGATGAACCACGCCAAAGAGGAGCCATCAAAAAAACAGATAGCGGATCTTCTTGGAAAGCAGGAGCAAAAACGAACAGGCCTCAAGGCGAAGAAGACCGGAGTCTTCGTGAAAGATGATTTTGACCTTTCCGAACTGGCCAAGCGAATCAGCTGGAGGATGTACGTGCAGGGATGGGGGGTTCCCTTTGGAACTGATGAAGCGAAGCGCATCATCGCCGAAGCCAAGGAGCTTCTCGCCGAGGAGGAGATCGCATCTTCCTTCACGAGGGGAATGAAGGTCGTGTATTCGATGATGAATGTCCATAGCGATCGATACGCGATAGCTACCGACACGCATGTCTTTCACTTCCTTCGGGATGAAGGAAGCGGGCTCAGCCTTCCCGACATGGTTGCCAAGCAGGATGCGGTCGGCTTCTTCGTCGCCTCTTCCGCCCTCGATCTGGAAACGATTCTCGACGACGATCCCGTAAGAACCTTGACGTTGAAACTGCTTGCCGACCGGCTTGCCGAAGTGCTTGCCCAAGAGGCTCAATCCCTGATCGCCGATCTGTGGGAGGAAACACCCCGCTCGATCATCCGGCCTGCGATCGGATATCCCTCCTGGAGCGATCACAGCGAGAAGAAGACCCTGTTCGAGATGTTGAAAGTGAAGGAGCGGATCGGCGTCTCGCTGAGCTCGAACTATGCGATGGATCCCCCGTCATCGGTGTGCGGAGCGGTCATCGGCGGAGAAGGGGTCCGGTATTTCACCATCAGCGATGTGAGCCAAGCCCAGCTTGAACGGTACGCCCGGAGAAAAGGCGTTTCCGATCGGGAGCTTGCTTCCTTTCTGAAGGATATGGGATACTGAGCCATGCGTGTAACCGAAATCATCCAAGCCGCCAAGAAACCTCTTTTCACCTTCGAACTGGTTCCGCCGCTCAAAGGCCGGACCCTCGAGCCGATCTTGGAAACGATTCGAACCCTGATGGAGTTCGATCCCTCCTATATCAACGTGACGAACCACCAGGCGGAAGTCGTCTACCTGGAGCGGGAAGATGGGCTTCTTCAGCGAAAGACGGTGCGCAAGCGTCCCGGCACCACCGCCTTGGCTGCTCTTATCCAGCACACGTTCAACGTCCCGACGGTGGCTCACGTGATCTGCGGAGGGATGAGCAGGGAGCAGATCGAGGATACCCTCATCGAGCTGCACTTTCTTGGAATAGACAATATCCTCGCCCTCAGGGGCGATCCTCCCAGCGGGGAGAAGCGCTTCATTCCGATGTCCGACGGGCACACCTACTCGAGCCAGCTTGTCAAGCAGATCGCGGATCTCAATCACGGAAGGTATCTGGATGATCAATACCAAGACGGGGAAGCGACCCACTTCTCGATCGGTGTGGCCGGATATCCGGAGAAACACGCCGAAGCGATGAACATGGCGGTCGATCTGGCGAATCTGAAGAAGAAGGTCGATGCCGGAGCGGAGTATGTCGTTACCCAGATGTTCTTTGACAATGAGAAGTATTTCGCCTTTGTAAAAGCGTGTCGAGCTATCGGGATTACCGTCCCCATCATCCCCGGCCTGAAGCCCCTCGCNTCAAAACGGGATCTCAGTCTCATTCCGCAGACGTTCGGCGTCGATCTTCCCGAGGAGCTGACCGCCGAGCTTGAAGGGGGCGCTTCCAATGCCGAGATCGCCGAAATCGGAGTCCGGTGGTGCATCGCTCAGTCGAAAGAGCTCTATGCCTCAGGGGTTCCTTCGATTCACTACTATACGTTGGGGAAAGCTCAGAACGTGGCCCGAATCGTTCGAGCGGTCTACTAACGAGTTCTTGTCACTCCTACTTTGGGGCACGTCGCCTCTTCCGGACAGCGGGAGCAGAACGGGCTGACCGGGGTGCAGATTACCTGCCCATAGCGGACAAGCAGTTCGTTCAAGGGGATCCAGAAGCGCCGGGGCATCACCTTCATCAGTTCCTGCTCGCTCTCTTCGGGAGTTCCGGTCGCAATCCATCCGAGGCGGTTGGCGATCTGATGGACGTGGCAATCGACGCAGATCGCATCGATTCCGAAGCCCAGGTTAAGGGTAAGGTTCGCCGTCTTGATTCCCACTCCCGGAAGCCTCATCAATTCCTCTTGGGTATTAGGAACGACACCTCCGAACTCATCCAGGATCATCTTGCTGATCGAGCGGATCGTCTTCGCTTTCGTCTTGTAGAATCCGGCTGGATAGATCAGCTCTTGGACCTCTTCTTCAGTGAGAGCGAGGATTTCCCTCGGAGTCCCCGCTTTATCGAAGAGGGTTCGGCTCGCCTTCATGGTCACCGCATCCTTGGTTCTCAGGGAGATGACCGTGGCGATGAGAATTCGGAACGGATCGTTGTGCTTTTCGGCTATCAGGGAAACGGAGGGGAGAACAGTTCCCTGTTTCTCAAGGGCAGATCGGAAGCGGTGAAAGAGGGAATCCCAGTAGTGTTCGTCCATATACATGAGCTACCACAGGTCGGAACAAATGACAAGGTGATCCACATAATCTTATTCTCCGCCGACGGTGCGTCCTCTCTTGATTTTTTCCTTCTTTCCTTCTAGCGTTTCTTCATGATACTCATTCTCAAGAATCAGATAACTGAGGCTCAGAAACATGCGATTCGTGAGTTTCTCATCGATAAGGGATACACGGTCAAAGAGATCGTCGGCCAAGAGGAAACAATCTTCGGGGCGGTCGGTCAATCTTCCGTCGATATCCGCCAAGTCCAATTGCTTGAAGGCGTCGCCTCGGTGGTGCCGATCAGCAAGCCCTACAAACTCGCTTCCCGGGAATTCAAAAAAGAGGATACGATCGTCTCGGTCGGCAAGGTGAAGGTCGGCGGCAACCGCATCGCGATCATCGCCGGACCATGCGCGGTCGAATCACGTGAGCAGATCATGGCGGTCGCCCGGAGCGTCCATGATGCCGGTGCGGTGATTCTTCGCGGCGGAGCTTTCAAACCCCGAACCAGTCCCTATGCATTCCAAGGTCTGGGTGAAGAGGGACTGAAGCATCTTCGAGAAGCGGGAGATGCCTACGGAATGCCGATCACCAGCGAGATCGTGAACCCATCCGATGTCGAGATGATGAGCAAATATGTCGACATGTTCCAGATCGGAGCTCGGAACATGCAGAACTTCGAACTGCTCAAAGCGGTGGGGAAGATGAAGATGCCGGTTCTCCTTAAACGGGGACTGTCCGCCACGATCGAGGAGTGGCTGATGGCCGCCGAGTATCTGATGGCCAGCGGAACCGATCAGGTCATCCTCTGCGAACGGGGTATTCGAACCTACGAACGGGCGACACGGAACACGTTGGACATCTCCGCCGTTCCGGTCATCCAGAAGCTGACCCACCTTCCGATCATCGGCGATCCCAGTCATGCGACCGGAATGCGTGACATGGTCGGTTCGATGAGTCTGGGTCTTGTGGCCAGCGGAGCTTCCGGCCTCATGGTGGAGGTTCATACCGACCCGGACAAAGCATTCAGCGATGGTCCGCAATCGTTGTATCCTTCCCAGTTTGAAAAGTTGATGAGAGATCTCGATGCTCTCAGCGGGGTGCTGGGCAAATCGATGGAGCGTCCGGTCAAAGTCGAAGGACCGAAGGTCAAGGAGACTGAAAAGCGAAAGACCTCCTCGCTGACGGTCGCGTTCCAAGGCGAGCGGGGAGCCTACAGCGAGATGGCGATCAGGCGCGTGTTCGAAGAGGATACGGAAGTGCTTCCGTGTCCCTCCTTCAGCGAGCTCTTCAACGCGGTTCGTGAAGGCCGGGCGCACTATGGAATGGTTCCCATCGAGAATACCCTTGGCGGAACGATTGCCGAAAACCTCGACCAGCTTGAACGGAACGATGAGATCGAAGTGGTCGGCGAGCAGCAGATCAGAATCGTCCACAACCTCATCGGTCTTCCCGGGACGAAGCCCGAAGGGATCACCCACGTCTACTCCCACCCCCAAGGTCTTGCCCAATGCACCAAGTTCCTCACCGAAACGATGGCTCATGCTCAGGCGGTTCCCTTCTTTGATACCGCCGGGGCGGTCGCTTACGTGAAGAAGGAGAACGATCCGAGCAAAGCGGCGATCGCCGGCGAAGTCGCGGCTCATGTGTATGACATGGCGATCCTGGCTGAGGGAATCGAATCGCACGCCAGAAACTATACTCGGTTCTACGTCATTGCCCGGAACGAGAACGCCGAAGCGTTCAAAGCCCTTCGTCCGATCAATCGNGCTTCACTTCTCTTTACCGTCGGAGATCGTCCGGGAGCGCTCTTTGAAGCGCTTTTGATTCTTGCAAAGCATCAGTTGAACATGAAGCGCCTCGAGTCCCGTCCGATTCCGGGCAAACCGTGGGAGTACTCCTTCTTCGTCGAAACGGAACTGGGCGACAACGGAGCGTTTGAAGCGGCGTTGGCTGAATTGAAGGAAACCTGCCTCTCGGTGCGGGTATTGGGGACCTATGGCTCAAACCGGTGAGTTTGCAAAAGAGACCCTCTTTCTGGGAGTGCTCGCATCAAGCGAGAGCCTCCTGGGCGAAGCGCTGAGCGCGCTTGCCGGACTGTATGGACCGATCGACGAGCGAAGCGAGGTGAAACCCTTCACGTTTACAGACTACTACAACGAAGAGATGGGCGGGATTCCTCTGCGCTCCTACTATACCTTCAAAGAACCGGTGGATCCGAGCCGTTTAGCCGAAATCAAAGTGGCGACCAATAATTTGGAGCGACGGTTCAGTGTGGAAGGAAAGAGACGGATCAACCTCGATCCCGGTCTCTTCACGCTGAGCAACCTCGTCTTGGCGACGACGAAAAACCGTTCCCACCGGATCGCGCTGCGTTCCGGCATCTACGCCGAGCTCACCCTCATTTACCACGATCATTCCTACCGGGCTCTTCCGTGGACCTATGCCGATTATAAAAGCAGGGAAACGATCATGCTTCTGAACTCGTGGCGCTCGGCTTTGAAGCAAAGCAGGAACTGACGTCCCTTAAGAGGTGTGCGCCTCAAATGCATCGTGCTCATATTGTTGCTTCTCCTCACTTCGTGCGACCACAACCCGCTTGCCGAGCGGGTTGTTCACGTTTCGATCGGTGAGAAACACCCTTGGGAGGAAGCTTCGCACCTTCCCGTGTGGTATACCCTGGTCTATACCACGAAGAACGGGAACAGGAAAATGCATCTCTCTAGCGGTGTCCGTCAAACAGCAATCGTGATCGACCGTCTTGGCAGCGTCGCGCTCTGTGCCTATCCATTGGGCACATTCGCGCCACTGGGCGGATTCGTCCAAGCGGGAAGGAGAGACCGCGTCGTTCTTACCCGAAAAGACGGTTCTCTGGCAAAGCTCCTTGTTGAGGGAAATCCGTTGAACGCCGATGCGATCGCTTCGCTTGATATGAATCTTCTTTCCGCGTTGGTGGGCGAGGCGATCAATCTCGATGCTTCCGCCCTTCTGGCGGATCTTCTCAGCGGCGTCGCCCCCGAGAAGAGCCTTCAGCGGCTTGAGCGGGTGTGGTACACCCTCGGCGGTATTCCCGACGGATACTGGGTATGTGAAAACCCTTCCCAATGCTCCTTCTGGATCCATTTCGGCGAAGAGATTCCTCTTCTTCTCGATCATGGTTCGACCCGGTGGTTGAACAAAGAGCGCTCCCTCATCCTGACGCTTGCTTCAGATGGCAGGACGAAGATGGTATTCTCAGCTCTCAGTGATGCTCCAAGGTGGTGATTCGAAACGAGAAACTGAGACAAAAATAAGAGAATATTATGTATTCAATCAATTGTTCATCCGTGTCATACTATAGGCAGTGATACATCGACGGGCACATCCATCTTCTCGTCATCGGCTTAAAGCGATGGTAGTAGTGCTTTTGGCCAATTCTTTGCTGTTCGGTGCCTATATTCCCGATGATTTTCGATATGANGGGTTTTTCTTGCACGCTCCCGAACACATTCAAACAGACCCCGAGTCGACTCGCATCGAAATCGGTGAGATTACCTTGATGATCGATCGAATCAGCACCGGATGGGTTCGCGTTCGGGCGACGGATTTGAGCAACGGTCAGCTCTCGTATCCCTATACGATCTGCTCTTCAAGCGGCTTGGCGTGCTGTGGAGCGGATGCGTTCTGGTATCAGCAATGTGCCGATGAGCCTCACGTGGAAATCGGAACCCTGTGGGCGATACTTCCTGTTTCTCGTACCGCCCTTGAAGGGTTCCATTCTTCCATCATGTTGGAGCTCGTTCCTCACTAGCCCTGCTTCACTACGAGATTCACGAGCTTGTCGGGAACGACGATTTCTTTGACTATCGTTTTTCCTTCCAGCCAGGATCGGATCTTCGCATCATCCTTGGCAAGGCTCAGGAGAGTTTCCTTCGATACGCCTTTTTCAACCATCGTTTTGGAACGAACCTTTCCGTTGACCTGGAACACCACTTCAATGTTCGCGTCAAACGTAAGCTCCTCATCCCACACGGGCCATTGAACCTTCGAAATGCTCGGTGCGTGTCCGAGTTTCTCCCACAGCTCTTCGGCAAGGTGGGGAACATACGGCGAGAGGAGCTTGACGAAGGTTTCGGCTACGCTTCTGGGGAACACATCCTCTTTATAGAGCTCGTTGACGAGCACCATCATCTGGCTGATTGCGGTATTGAACGCCAGATCCCGAGTATCTTCGGTAACTTTCCTGATCGTCTTATGAAGGGTTCGAAGCAGTTCTTCGTTCGGTTCTTCATCGACGATTTCAACCTCGTCATACAATCTCCAGATTCGATCCAGGAAACGGTAGATTCCGACAAGGCCTGCGGTCGCCCATGGCTTGGAGACCTCAAGCGGTCCCATGAACATCTCGTACATCCGCATCGAATCCGCCCCGTATTCATGAATGATGTCATCCGGGTTGATGACGTTCTTCAAGCTCTTGCTCATTTTGGCGATCACTCGTTCCAGCGGTTCGCCGGTTGCGGTCTCGATCCACGTTTCCGGAGCAATCTCAGTTACTTCATCGGTGGGAACCAGGCTCTTATCCTTGCGCTGGTACGCATACGAGGTGATCATCCCCTGGTTGATGAGGCGCTGGTATGGCTCTTCGGTGGAGACGAGGCCGAGATCGAAGAGAACCATATGCCAGAAACGAGCGTAGAGAAGGTGCAATACCGCGTGCTCCGCTCCGCCGACGTACAGATCGACGGGCATCCAATACTCTTCCGCTTCTTTGCCGGTGAAGCGTTCGGTGTTATGGGGATCGAGGTAGCGGAGGTGATACCAGCATGACCCTGCCCATTGAGGCATCGTGTTGGTCTCACGTCTTGCCGGTCCGCCGCATACCGGGCAGGTGGTGTTCACCCAGGAATCGATCTTCGCCAAGGGGCTTTCACCGGTTCCCGAGGGTTCATAGCTCGTCACTTCAGGAAGGAGGAGGGGCAGTCGGTTCTCCGGCACGGGGACGGTTCCGCACGTCTCGCAATGGAGAAGAGGAATGGGTTCGCCCCAGTAGCGCTGGCGGCTGAAGATCCAGTCGCGCAGTTTATAGTTGATCGCCCGTTCGCCCAGGTTCCGTTCTTCCAGGAAGGCGATCATCTTTTCAATTGCATCGTGTTTGTCCAGACCGTCGATGAACCCGCTGTTGACATGCAGACCGTCTTCAACCCACGCTTCTTCCTGCACGTCGACATCGCTCTTCAGCACTTCGATGATCGGAAGATTGAACTTCTTGGCGAACTCCCAGTCACGGGTATCGTGGGCGGGAACCGCCATGATCGCTCCGGTGCCGTAGCTGATGAGGACGTAGTCGGCGATCCAGATCGGGATCCGTTCATCGTTCACCGGGTTGACCGCGTACGATCCGCTGAAGACTCCCGTCTTCTCTTTCGCCAGATCGGTCCGTTCAAGGTCGCTCTTATGGGAGGTTTCCGCCAGATACCGTTCGACGGNCGNGCGTTGCTCTTCAGTAGTCAATGCCTCTACCAGCGGGTGCTCCGGGGAAACGACCATGTAGGTCGCGCCGAAGAGGGTGTCGGCCCGGGTGGTGAACACCTCGAGGTTTTCATCCATGCCCTCGATCCGGAAGCGAACCGCGGCTCCTTCGCTGCGTCCGATCCAGTTGCGCTGCATCAGCTTCACCGATTCAGGCCAATCGAGGGAATCAAGTCCGGAGAGGAGGCGCTCGGCGTATTCGGTGATCCTCAAGATCCATTGGCGAATCGTTTTTCGGACGACCGGGGTTCCGCAGCGTTCGCATTTTCCGTCCTTCACTTCTTCGTTGGCAAGGCCGGTTTTACAGTTGTCACACCAGTTGATCGGGGTGTAGGACTCATACGCCAATCCTTTTTTGTAGAGCTGGAGGAAGATCCATTGCGTCCAGTGGTAGTATTCACTTTCATGGGTCGATATCTCCCGACTCCAATCGTAGCTGAAGCCGAGGCTTTTGATCTGACGGCGGAAGTTTTCAATATTGCGCTCGGTCGTGATCTTCGGGTGGGTCCCCGTTTTGATCGCATAGTTCTCCGCCGGAAGCCCGAAGGAGTCGAAGCCCATCGGGTGGAGGACGTTATACCCGTTCATCCTGAGGTATCGACAGTAGATATCGGTGGCGGTGTATCCTTCGGGATGACCGACGTGAAGACCGCTTCCCGAGGGGTAGGGGAACATGTCGAGCACATAGATGCGCTTCTCTTTAGGAACGGAGGGATCTTCGGTTACGGCGAAACTCTGGTTCTCTTCCCAGTAAGCCTGCCACTTCTTTTCAATAGCGGAAAACGGGTATTTGCTCATGTGAGCAATCATAGCGTTCACGTTTTGTTCAGTCAACGCTCGCCGGATTCGGAGTGAACTCGACAACCTCCACTTTATTGCCTTTCATCAGAAGGATCTGCCATGTTCCAAGGTCCGTGGTGATCACTTCCCCTTCGACGGGGATCGAACCGGCTTCCTCCAAGAGATACGCCGCCACGGTGCTGACGCGGTCCCGTTCGCACCACAAGTCCAGATCATCGATCACCTGTTGGAAGGGGGCATCCGCCATGACGACGAACGTGCCGGGTTTGTCTTTGTGCTGGACGACCCGGTCGGGAAAGCGTGATTCATGTTCATCAAAGAGCTCCCCGAAGAGTTGTTCGGCGACGTCTTCCATCGTTACGACACCGGAGAACCCGCCGTATTCATCGATGACGATCGCCTGCTGGAGCTTGTCTTTCTTGAAGAGGTAGAAGAGATCGTCAAG
>JGI24710J26742_10004348_pt1 | contig 11660 bp, 9 predicted proteins | sample BioPla2DNA2_FD_26742 | JGI IMG/M metagenome (IMG submission 26742) | reverse complement strand
ATCCTTATTTTGATTTTTTATTTTACACTTTTAATTCATCGGGTGAGAGATGTGTATCGCAACACATTTACGCGGTTTAAATACCTTCCCGTCTGGATATGTGCAATAGTCATTATCGCCGCCATTTATGCACTTTTAAGAAATATCGGCATATTCCCCATTATTTAAAAATGTTGACAAAAGCAATAATCTGTCTTATCATATCAATTCAATATTCAAAAACGTAGATCAGGACAGTGTCTGCAAAATCATTTCAGAGAGTCGTCGTTTGGTGTGAGACGGCAAGGCGCGTCAGACCGATCACCTGTGAGTTCCCCTTCGAAAGTTCTCAAGTAGTCGGGGACGGGGTTTCCCGTTATAGAAAAGCACTTCAAGAGTGTATGAGAGGCTCTTTTAAAGAGCAATTTGGGTGGTACCGCGAGATTACTCGTCCCTTACGGGACGGGTTTGTTTTTTTATGTAGGTGAATTATGGATCAGATTTATAAGAATTTTGTTAAAGAAACCTTTAACTCCAACGGAAAACTCGTGGGAATCGAGTTTAACTATCCCGAAAATTACAACTTCGGATTCGATGTTGTCGATGAACTTGCAAAGAGATATCCCGATCAGAGGGCATTGCTTTGGCTTTCAATCGATAAGGAAGAAAAGGTTTTTACCTTTTCGGATATCTCTAGGCTTAGCAACAAAGCGGCAAATCTTTTCGTATCGAAGGGTATCAAGAAGGGCGATGTCGTCATGCTCATAGTGAAGAGGCACTATCAGTTTTGGCCGATAATTGTCGCACTCCACAAGATCGGCGCAATTGTAGTGCCTGCAACTTTCCTGCTTACCGAGAAAGATTTGATCTACAGGTATGAAACATCGGGCACAAAAGCCGTTATATGTACCGGCGACGGTGAAGTTTCAAATGCGGTTGAATCCGCCAAAGAAAAATGCAAGGGCGTGGAACTGCTTTTTTCCGTCAATTCGGAAGATAAAGACGGTTGGATTAATTTTGATAAGGAACTTGATGCCCATAGCGACATCTTTGAAAGGCCTGTAGGCGATGCAGCAACCCGTGCCGATGAAATTTCGATAATGTACTTTACTTCCGGCACCACCGGATATCCGAGGATAGCGGCACATTCGCACACCTATTCCATAGGGCATATCATAACAGCGGTGCATTGGCACAATGTCAAGAGAGACGGCATTCACTTTACAATCTCCGATACCGGTTGGGGAAAATCGGTTTGGGGTAAATTATATGGACAATGGATGGCGGAATGCTGTGTATTTGCCTATGATTTTGACAAATTCGATGCAAACGATATCCTCTCGGTCATGGAGAAGTACCGGATTACTACCTTCTGCGCACCTCCGACCATGTACAGGTTCATGATTAAAGAAGACATGAAATCATATGACCTCTCTTCAATTACCTATCTGACGACCGCCGGCGAAGCGCTCAACCCCGAAGTTTTCAGACAGGTAAAAGAGGCGACGGGAATTGAAATAATGGAAGGCTTCGGCCAAACCGAAACCACTCTCACAATATGTAATCTCGCAAATTCCAGATCGGTCGTTACCGGCTCCATGGGAAAACCGAGCCCGCAATATAACACGATACTTGTCGATAGCGACGGCAATGAAGTCGATCCCGGTATTGTCGGAGAAATAGCCATTGATACCTCTAAGGGCGCTCCGGTCGGAATGTTTTTAGGTTATTACAGAGACGAGGAACTGACGAAACGCGTTTGGGACAATGATCTTTACCGCACGGGAGATATGGCGTGGAGGGATGAAAACGGCAACTTCTGGTTTGTGGGAAGGGCCGATGACCTCATTAAAAGCAGCGGCTACCGCATAAGCCCGTTTGAAATAGAAAGTGTTCTTATGGAACATCCGAGCGTGACGGAGTGTGCGGTAACAGGAATACCTGATGAAATCCGCGGCCAGATTATCAAAGCAACCATTGTCCTGTCTCCGAAATATTCTCCATCCGATGCGTTGGCCGATGAACTCAAGACATTCGTAAAAAGACTCACCGCACCATATAAATACCCGAGGGTGATCGAATTTGTAAAAGAACTTCCGAAAACAATAAGCGGAAAGGTTAGAAGGGTTGAAATCAGAGCGAAAGACACTCCCGCTTCCCTTCCCGTTTCTGAAGAGAAGACACTCTTCGAAAAACTCGATATTGCAAATTTCAGTTTTATACTCCCGCTGATTCAGCTTTTCAAAGATTCCGTCAACGAGCCGAAATTAGATGAGGAACATATTAAGGCCATCAAGGATGCAGTGGTAAACGGGGATATAGAATTCTTTACCGCAACGGAAGGCGGACAGATTGTCGGGATATGTTCGGTTTCATATCTCTTTACCACATACACTTCGGACAAGGTCGGAGTTTTTGACGATTTCTTTATACTTGAAGACCGACGCGGAAAGGGTATTGCCCGAAGCCTCGTTAACCATGTATTTTCAGTAGCAAGAGAAAAGGGCATTAAATCCCTTTGGGTCAGCAGCGAGAAGCACCGTGAAATGTACCGCGGTCTCGGCTTTAACAAAAACATGCGAGGACTGCTGGTCTGGGACAGCTGAAAAGACGACACGGCACACTATTAAATATCAAATACAGCTATATAACTTTACAACTTCCCTCCCTTAATTTATTATAGGGGGGGACTTTTCTATAATTAATTCTGCCCGAGGAGTAAATATGTCAAGATTTTGTGATAAATGTAATTCACCGGTCGGTGAAAAAGATATAGTTTGCCTCTCATGCGGTTCGCTTCTGGATGACTACAGGCAGATTCTCGCAGCCGCTGAGAAAAAAGCCGATAATATCGATACGAAAAAAAATACAGCGCCAGTATCCGAACCTTTAAAACCTGCCTTTGATACACCGTCATCCGATGTAATCAGCGAAGTTGAAGATTTCAGAACCGAACCCGGTTTTAAAACCGACGATATTGAAAAACAGGAAACATCTCCCGATTTTGTTAAGAAATCTTCCCCCCTGCCAAGGCAAAGAGGGGCTGTTGAAAACTCAATAAGCCGGGGGCAGAAACGATACGTACGAAAAAGGGGCTATGCCTGGGCTACTGCCGTTGCGGTTTTATTGACCGTCCTGCTTTTCAGCGCCATATTGTATTTTGTCATCTCTCCGAGAATAAATCACAGCAGGAAGCTTGAGGAAATGAACGAGTTTTTGGCCGGATCCTGGATAAGCGACGAGTTCGCCTTCTACGACAGCACCAGTCTCAATTTTGTGGAAGTTCTGACGGTTAATGAAGACGGCAGTTTTAAGATGCTCTATGCCGTGCCGGATAAAACCTATCCGACAGGGTGGATGGATGGAAAATGGAAAATCGATTCGGAGATTGAGGGAGATATTGAAATCGATACCGAGGACACCAACCGCCTTCTGCTTTTGTTCGAAAAAGACGGCGAAAATTTCTTTTTCGACCGCCACTTCATTCTCAAAGAGGAAGATAAGATTTCATTGAGGGAATACTATACCGACGAAAAAGACAGTTACTACGATGTTACCCTTTACAGAATAAATATCCCGAAGGAGTAATTTTCTCATAAAAAAGACCCGGTCTTATAAGGCCGGGTTTATTTAATTTTTCCCGAAAGTTCTTCGAGTAATTTATTTTTCAGATTGGGGGGCATGAAGGATGCTTCAACTGAATTGATATTTGCCCTTATCAGATCATTCATTGAAAATCCTCCCTGTAAAACAGCAAAGTCGTACTCGCTGTCAAGCGTAACGCCCGCAATAACGGGGTTGTCTGTATTCAAGGTAACTTTAATACCCATATCCATCAGCCTCTTTGCGGGATGCGTTTCATAACTCGCTTGAGTCTTGCACTGAATATTGCTTGTCAAACATATTTCCAGCGTTACCCCGAGGCCTGCTGCCAATCTGCACAATTCGGTATCTTCGATTATCCTGTGTCCGTGTCCTATACGTCTCGCCCCGAAATCCAAAATAGCTGTTCTCACCGACTCCGGACCGTCGCTGTCTCCAGCGTGGCAGGTGTAGGACAGATTCAAATCCTTTGCCTCCTCAAAGATATATGAAAAATCGCTCAGCGGGCACAGACACTCCGCACCGGCGAGGTCTATCCCGTCTATTCCTTTCCCTTTTAATTCCGATGCCAGTCTGACGGTTTCGAGATTTTCTTTCTTATTCAAAGACGCATCTCCAAATGACATGGCACATAATATTAGTCCGATATCGACATTATCCGACTCCATCTTTCCTTCGGAAATACCTTCCAAAACCGCGTCAATCGCATCGGGTTGCTTCAGAAACTTCTTTGTATGGAGTTGAGGAGCGAATCTTATTTCGGCATATCTGACACCCTGCTCGCCGAGGTTTATCACCGCTTCCCTTGCAGCCCTTCTCAAAGCGGGTTTGTCCTGTAAAACCGCTGTCGGAATTTCAAACTTTTTCAGATACTCGTTTACATCGCTTATATCCGCATCAGCCGTAACATAAGGCACCAACCCCTCCGGGTTGTTGGAGGGCAGTTTTATTCCCCTCTCTTTGGCAAGTTCAAATATGGTATTGACGGATATCGCCCCGTCAAGGTGCAGATGCAGATCGAGTTTAGGGAAATCATATCTTTTCATACAATCACCTTCTCATCCGAAATATCCAAGATTACCGAATCCATATCAAATTCCAATCGGATTTGTGTGAGGTTTGCATTGAGTTTATCAACCCTTGAAGATATCTCCGAAATTAACTTATTCATTATTATGCGGTCTCTTACCTGATTTCTATCCATTTCTATGCGCTTTATTATAAAGAAACCGTAGTCGCTCTCGATGATATCGCTGACTTCGCCTACTTCAAGCGAACGGGTTGCCTCTTCAAATTCGGAAACGAACTCCCCGGGAGCAAACACATATCCGTTGGGAAATCTTTCAATTCCGGGATCATCGGTATTTTCGTACATGAGCTCATCAAAATCTTCGCCCGCTTTGATTTTTTCGAGTATCTCCTCGGCTATTGCTCTATCATCTTCGCTTCCGGTTTCCCTCGATATAAGTATGTGTTTTGCCGACAACAGATCGTCATCGACAATTTTTTTATCTATCTCCTCTTCCGTTACCGTCGTCGCTTCAACATTTCCGCTCACGGAGATATATTCTATAAATCTGTTTACCAGCATATTTTCCCGCATGATGCTTTTATACTTATCTTCATCCACTCCGTTCCTCGACAGATAGTCATAAAAAGCTTCGTCGCTTTCAAACTGGGACTTTACCGCTTCAAATGACACCTCGAGCTCGCTAAGGCTCATACCGTCCAAATCATAGCCGACTTCCTTCGCCCACTTTGCAATTGCTTTGTTTTGTATGAGCATTTCGTCAATTTCAAGAAGAACTTTTTCGGACAAATCGGGATACGTATTAAATACTTCCGGACCATAGGTCGATACATACCCGCTTTTAAAGCCGAGCGCATTGAAGTAATATTCGTCATAATTTATCGTATCGCCTTCAAGTTCAATCATCGGGGGGTTTCCCTCCGGAATAACCGGCAGCTCTTCAGATTTTGCTTTCTCGCCTTTTTTCGGCACGATAAGCGCCACACCGAGTCCCATAACTATAACTATACAGAGAGTTATAGCGATGATTCTAGTCGTTTTCTTCTTCATTACCACTCCAAATATCGTTTATTTAAAAATAATTATTTCTATTTCTTCCCCCGGGTTTCTGTCAATTGCAGAACAAATACCTGTCCTATTTACACAAACCTGCCGCTTTGATAAAATATTTTAATACGCTGATTAATTTTTACTTGTAGATTATATCACATTTGCCGTGTCGTCTTTACTTTTCCGACGGGTATTTTAAATAATTTTTCAATTTATTCTACATATTATTCACTTTTTCGATGTATAATAATCAGATTAAAATATTAGGAGGCCTTTCTTTTGGATAATTTCAATAATCAAAACTCTGAAAATAACCGTTTTGATTCTGAAAATGCTCAAACCGGTTCAAATATTGACGGAGAATACAGTTTTTCGGGGCATCAGCTTAACTATAACATGAACACTACCTCACAAAGAAACCACGCCCCTCACAATCCCTATCTCGCATCTTCCAAAATCACACCGCCGGATCCCCGCCAGACATATTACAGTCCCTATTCTTCGACTGCCGGCATGCCGGCAAAGAAAAACAGGAATACCGGTCGGAGAGTATCCGCGTTGATTATTCTCCTCTGTTTCGTTGTTTCGGTGGCCGGGGGCTACCTCGGATCACTCCTCGCCCCCGCAAAAACTTCCGAAACCAAACCGCCGACAGTTTTTTACCAACCTGCAGAAAAACCGGAGAATACAGACATTCCGAGTAAAAACTCCACTGTTGCAACGATAGCGTCGATTAAGAACAGCGTCGTGGAAGTCACTACGGAAGAGATGGCTACGGGAATTTTTCTCAATCAGTATGTCACAACCGGAGCAGGCAGCGGTGTAATTTTAAGCGAAGACGGCTATATCGTAACATGCACCCATGTCGTAGCGGGTGCAACAAATGTCAACATCGTGTTGAGTGACGGAACTAAACACAGTGCGGAAGTTATAGGCTCCGATTCCAGAAGCGACATTGCAGTGCTGAAAATAGAAAAGAACGGGCTTACCCCCGCCGTTATCGGAGACTCCGACAAACTTGTCGTAGGTGAGGATGCAATAGTAATCGGAAATCCCCTCGGAGAGCTGGGAGGCACGGTAACTACCGGTATTGTCAGCGCGCTTCAGAGAGAAGTGCAGGTTGAAAATCAGACTATGACATTGATTCAAACAAACGCTGCCGTAAACCCCGGAAATTCCGGAGGCGGGATGTTCAATTCCGACGGCGAGCTGATAGGCATTATAAACGCGAAATCCTATGGGGAGAGCATTGAAGGTCTGGGGTTTGCAATTCCGAGCAACGATATGAAGATTATCGTCGATGAATTGATGACAAGCGGCTATGTGACCGGAAGGCCCGCGCTCGGCATTATGGCTATTGAAGTAAATTCATATGAATCCGCCGCCGAACTCGGTGTCGAGAGATTCGGAGTCTATGTGCATGAAATTACTCCCGGCAGGGGCGCGGAAAAAGCAGGTCTTGAAGTAGGCGACTATATCGTGAGCATAAACGACAAGGCGGTATTTACCTTGAACGACATCTCCAACATACTTCAGGATTACAAAATCGGCGACATTGTAACCATACAGGTCATACGCGAGGGTACGACATATAATTACGAATTGGAACTGACGGAGCTAAGGTAGTTTAAAGAAAATTTTACGAAACAGAGCGATTTGCATGAAATATTTTCGAAATAAAAAGGCGATTGGACTTGCAGCTACGCTTTTATCGGTTCTCCTGCTTTTGTCGTCTTGCGGTTATAAAAGCGGGAGGCTCTTCCCCGCCAAGGAAAACACGGCAAATTCCGCGACTGTCAACGAAAGCGACAGTTTCCGGGGAAACTCCGCCGACTCTTTTGGGAGCGTAAACGTTGTCGTAATCAGGTATAACCTGGCCGTCGTCATAGCTTCCGCTTCGTCCGACATACCGTCCGGTGTGCTTGCAACCGTAAACACAGTTGACGATGCTTTGCTTTCTCCCGGCAGTCTTGTAACCTTGGAGGTGTCCGGAGAAATCACTCACGAAAGCGAAAATGAAGTATCTTTCGGCTATTCCGATGCGGAGATTAAAAAGGAGGACGCCGGAGCATTAAATATCGGTTTTGATACCGCATTTTCCATCCTGGATGAACTCGCCGAATCTGCCTATCTCATAGATGTCAGAACCCCGGAAGAGTTTGATTCGGGTCATATAGACGGCGCACTGAATATTCCTCTGGACGGTGTGGAAGAAGGTGTCAGCGGACTTACAAGCAACATATATGATGTTATAATCCTCTACTGCAGGAGCGGAAACCGTTCCGGACAGGCTGCCGACATACTCTACAATTCAGGATATAAGCTGGTCTTCAATGCCGGCGGAATATCATCATTTAAAGGAGAACTTGTTTACTGAAAAATTGTCCGTCCAAGCTAACTGATAATAACAGAACCCCCGGCACTCTTCCCGGGGGTTTTCTATCGCTCAATTGTTTGCTGTTCAGTGATGGAAAAAACGTGTTCCTGCAAACGCCATTACCATACTGTATTCATTGCACGCCTCTATAACTTCCATATCTCTTACGGAACCTCCCGGCTGCACAATATAATCCACTCCACTCCTATATGCCCTGTCTATATTGTCTCTGAAAGGGAAAAAACCGTCACTTCCCAAAGAAACTCCTCTTATCCCCGAAAGAAATTCCTTCCTTATATCTTCGGTCAGAGGGTCGGGTTTGTATTCAAAGTATCTCTCCCAAACCCCGTCTTTAAGAACATCCGAAAAATTCCCCGATACAAATAAATCCGTCAGATTGTCTTTTTCGGTTCTTCTTATTCCGTTTAAAAACGGCAGGTTCAATGTCATAGGATGACTTTTCAGATGGAATATGTCGGCCTTATCCCCCGCCAGCCGGGTACAGTGGATTCTGGACTGCTGACCCGCCCCCACCGATACGGTCTGCCCGTTCCTGACATAACAAACCGAGTTTGATTGAGTGTATTTGAGAGTAACAAGAGAGATCAAAAGGTCCGTCTTTGCCCCGTCATCAATTACTTTGTTTTCGGTGACGATTCTGTCAATCATCTTCTCATCGACTGCTATGTCGTTGATTCTCTGCTCAAAAGTAATTCCGAAAACTCTTCGCGTTTCCGTCCTGCCAGGCTCGTAATCGGGGTCCATTTCAATAACGGGATAATTGCCTTTCTTTTTCCCCTTAAGAATTTCCAGCGCCTTTTCGGTATATCCCGGTGCAACAATGCCGTCGGAAACTTCTCTTTTAATTACAAGAGCGGCGCTTTCATCACATATGTCAGACAATGAAATAAAGTCTCCGAAGGAGGACATCCTGTCCGTTCCTCTCGCCCTGACATATGAAACGGCTATCGGAGACAGTTCGTTATTATCGACTGAAAACACCTTCTTTTCCGTGTCGTTTAGCGGTACGGAAACAGCGACCCCCGAAGGACTGACATGTTTAAAGGATGCGGCAGACGGCAGTCCCGTTAACCTTCTGAGCTCTCTTACAAGTTGCCATCCGTTTACCGCATCGAGAAAGTTTATATAACCGGGATTTCCGGAAAGCACTTTAAACGGCAGTTCGCTTTTATCCTCCATATACAGCCTTGCAGGAATCTGATTGGGGTTAAGACCGTATTTCAGTATCCGTTCCTTCATCATTCATTCCTTTCGTTTGTAAGAACATGTTCCTTCCTGCCGGTTTTAAAATCAATGTATTTCACAAAAAGACATACTCTTTTCTTGTGTGGCAGGCTGTCCCATATCCTGTCTGAAAATTCTTTTATATCGTCCGGTATGTTTATTTTCAGAGGTTCCCCGGCAAAAGAAGGAATGGGATTGCCGTCACCGCTGTATGTGCAGATATAATGTCCCGAACCGGCTACCGCGGTATATTCAAAAAAGAACCTGTCACAAACCGGTTGTTTGCCGGTTCCGGCCTTTAATATTGCAAGCTTGTATTCCGCATTTTCCGCATCGATAATTCCGGCGATTCTCGGCGTGAGGGAAGGGAAATCCGGTTCGTATTCTCTGGTTCTCAACGCCTCTTCAAATCGTCCGCCTTTTACAAGATACTCATATATCGTGTCGGTATGGTCTCCGTTTGTGACAATGATCCTGTTTCCGGCGGTTTTGAGCGCATTATAAAGAATCAGGGAAGCGTCGGTTATTTTTTCAAAATCTATCGGAACGGCTTTGAGGATATCCTCTTCATACTCAAACACCCTGTTTTTGCTGTTTTCACTTCTTCCGGTAATAAAATAGGCAATCGCGATGCTGCCGCCGGGCGTCAATCCGAGAGCTATTCCCCTGCCGGGATAGCTGTTTGTTCCTATGATGTACTCCACATCGGACATTTTATCCATATATACCTCTGTATTCTTCAAATAATCTGCTAAAAAATCAACATATAGTATTCTACCACATTGCCGACACAATTATCATAACTTAATCACACATTCATATATATATAAGTATTGACCTTTTAATTGTTTATGACGGGTATATTTGATATCATGATTTTGTAAAATATATATATAGAGAGAGAGGTGTCATAATGTCGATTTTACTTACCGGCGGCGCGGGTTATATCGGTTCCCATACGCTGCTCGAGCTGCTCAAGTCCGATAAAGAAGTCATCGTTGCAGACAATTTTGTTAATTCCTCCGAGGAATCGATAAAAAGAGTTGAAGAATTGACGGGCAAGCGCGTGGTTTTATACGAAATAGATTTATGCAATGAAGCCGACACCTTTAAACTGTTTGAAGAAAATCCGGAGCTCACGGCAATCGTGCATTTTGCCGGTCTCAAAGCCGTCGGAGAGTCGGTCATGTTGCCGTTAAAATATTATAAGAATAACATACTCTCCACTCTAAACCTTTTGTCGGCAATGGAGAAATACGAGGTAAAGAACTTTGTTTTCAGCTCAAGCGCAACGGTTTACGGAGACCCCGACAGTGTCCCGATTAAGGAAGATTTTCCACTCAGGGTAACAAATCCCTACGGCAGGACAAAGCTCATCATCGAAGACATTTTGAGAGACTTCTATAATTCCGACAACAGTTATAACATCGCGTTGCTTCGCTATTTTAACCCCATCGGCGCCGATATTTCCGGCAGAATAGGGGAAGACCCTCTCGGGATTCCCAACAACCTGCTTCCGAGAATCGCCAAAGTTGCTGTCGGAGAGGAAAGCCATATAACCGTCTTTGGAAACGACTATCCCACGAAAGACGGAACGGGCGTCAGAGACTATCTCCATGTTACCGATCTCGCGATAGGGCATCTCCTGGCTTTGGACAAACTCGACAACAACCCCGGGCTTATAACCGTCAATCTGGGGACAGGTATAGGGTATTCGGTATTTGATATTATTTCCGCTTTTTCCGAAGCTTGCGGTTTTGAAATCCCCTATGTGATTACCCCGAGGCGTCCCGGGGATATAGCGGAATGCTACGCCGACCCGACACTTGCAAAAGATTTGTTGGGATGGACGGCGAAGAGAAACCTTAAGGATATGTGTGACGACAGCTGGAGGTGGATAAAAAACAATCCGAACGGCTATAGATGATAAAATTAAAAATCCCCGTCGTTTATTGACAAGAATTCTTACCTTTGCTATCATATTGTGGCTGTGAGCCATTAGCTCAGTCGGCAGAGCATCTGCCTTTTAAGCAGAGGGTCCCGCGTTCGAGTCGCGGATGGCTCACCAGCAAACAAACCCGCAATAATCTCAACCGGGAAAAATTGCGGGTTTGTTTTTTTATTTCAGTTCCCGTTGCTCTGGTACCTCCTGCAACCGAAAACAAAAAACAGATATGCCGTCAAAGTCATTAAAATCGCAATCAAAACTCCTACAATGACCGTATTTAAAAGGTTGTTTTTACCTAAAAAATAACTTGCCGGGTAAAAAGCGGTAAAGGCAAAGGGAATCAACGAACTCAATATTATCCATCTTAGCCCCCAAGGGTTTAAAAATATAACCGTTAATACGTCATCTCCATTCGGTTATAATCTTGC
>JGI24710J26742_10004342_pt1 | contig 11671 bp, 15 predicted proteins | sample BioPla2DNA2_FD_26742 | JGI IMG/M metagenome (IMG submission 26742) | reverse complement strand
GTTCTTAACAACTGTGATTTTAAATTCATGGAGAAAGTCCGTTCTTATGGAAATAATTTGTTTGTTGCTGCATTACTGCGAGCGTTTGAACTGGCAAAAGAAAATGCAATTATCTCTTACATTATACCAAAAAATTTTTTGCATATTTCTTCATATAGTGGATTGCGAAAGTATATTCTAGAAAACAAACAAATTGTATCTATAATCGATCTAGGTGTTTATTTTAAGAAAGTAAGAGGCGAACAAATAATATTAACAATAAAAAATAGTTTGCCCAACAATAATAATATTGATTTAAAGATTCTTTCTAATGGTAAATTTAAAAGGTTGTTTTCGGTAAATCAGAGCTTTTACACAGATAATATTTTATTGTTTAGAGGAAAATCAGATTTTAATGTTTATAATAAATTATCATCGGCATATAAGACGTTAGGCGATTTATGCGCTGGCTATGTTGGAAGGGGAAAATCAAGAAGTTATTCTGCAGTGGTTGGAAAAGACATTAGAAAATTTGGATATAAAAATAGAGTTACACCAAATGAAGGAAATACAATTTTAATGCAAAATATTTATAGTGCTGAGTCTGGAATTATTGCTGCTTTTGGTGGTACATTAGAAGCAGCCCAGACTGTTACAATATTTACAGATGGCAATAAAGACAAATGTAAGTATATTTTAGGAATACTGCATTCTAGATTATGTAACTTCTACTTATACAAATATTGTTATAATTATTCCAGATTAACTATGCATACAGATGCAAAATATTTGAAAAAAATTCCATTAGAGCTTAAAGATGAAAACGATGCAAAATATAAGGATTTAGTTAATTTGGTCGAAACTATTGAGCAAACTAAATATATGTCAGAAGAATGGTATGATCTGATGGAAGAGTTGAATAGGAAAGTATACAAGATTTATAGAATTAATAAAACGGAAATACAGTTTATTGAGTCTGAAATGAGACTAATACAATCAAGAAGGTGGTTTAAAGATGCAGAATGATGACAGAAGATGCAATGACTTAACAGGTAAGGAGTGGCTACAAAACTCGTTTAGTATATGGAGAGATATTAATAAAACTAAAGATGAGAAGGCGTTGAAGCATCCAGCCTCGTATCCCGTAGCATTATGTGAAAAGATAATAAGGACATTTTCAAGAAATGGAAGCAGAGTTCTAGACCCATTCAGCGGGATTGGCTCAACTATGGTAGCATGTAAAAACTTAGGTAGTAGTGGTGTTGGAATTGATTTGTCTGAAGAATTTTGTGAGATTGCAAAAGAAAGACTAGGTGAATGTGAAAACATAAAAATACTAAATGGAGACAGCTTTGAAGTATTAAAGACACTTGATGAAAATAGCTTTGACATTTGCATTACTTCCCCCCCTTATTGGGATATTTTAAACATGAAAAGAAGTGCAGATAAAAAAGAAAATATTAATTATTCAGAATCAGATTCAGATCTAGGAAACATCGATAATTATGAAGTGTTTATTAATACATTAAAGGACTTGTTTAGTGATGTAAATAGAGTATTAAAGGTAGGCGGATATTGTATAGTTAACGTTATGGATATAAGAAAAAAAAGTATGTTTTATCCATTACATAGTGATTTATCGACAGCAATGCAGGAAATAGGATATATATATGATGATTTAATAATATGGGATAGACAAGCTGAATATAACAATATGCGTCCACTAGGTTATCCATATAAATTCAGAATAAATAAAGTCCATGAATATATATTGATATTTATAAAAAAATAAAATAGATTTTAAGGGGGTTATGATGAGTAGAATTGATGAGTTTATTGATTTTTTAAAATCAACAGGACAAAATGTATTTATTGAGGCGGAAGCTAAGCCGGGTAGGATGAATGACTTTATATCACAATATAACAGATCATACTCTCCTAGTATCAATTTGAGATCAGATGGCATTATAGTTTTACAGGATGATGCAAACAAGTGGGGACTTGAGCTAAGGGTATATTTAAATAGTAAACTAGGTGCTCCCTTAGGTATTAAAATCACTCATAATGATGCGTATAGAGGAGATTATAGTTATAGGATTAATGATAATGATCTTGTTATGGAGTTGTTTGATAAGGGTTATGTTATTGGGCAGAATTAGTAAGAGGAATGGGGTGAAAACATATGAATAATGAGATGGCATATTTATTGGGGTTAATTAGTGGAAATGGTGATATACAAAGAGGAAATACTGAGACAAACATTACCATTGAAATTCCACATAAAAAGATGCAAACAGAATTTGAAAATGATGTGAGGATTTATGTAAAGGCCAGTATCATTGATATTAAAGAAATATTAGTTCCTTTATTAGGAACGTCAATGACATTTACCCAAAATCCAAATATATCTTTTCTCTCATTTCGTAAACCAAATGAGGACTATTTAATCCGAGAAATATTAAGATATGTTGGCAATGCCACATCTCATGAAAACATTAGAATAAGCCCAGAAGTATTTGATTTTACTTATGATGAAAAGATCCAATTTATAAAGGGTTTTGCCGATGTTACAGGTTATATTAGAAGAAGCAATTATTTTTTTGATAAAGAAATGCACAGAGTATATATAGAGATACCACATAATTGGAAACTTGTTTCTGATTTTTGTAATTTGCTACGTAGTGTAGATATTCCAGTTCAAAATATTGATTGGGCACATCCCAATATGAGAGATGGTAATTTAATAAAATATAATCAAGGAAAGACAGATTTTTGGAAAAAGGAACATCAGGTAAAAATATATGCTAATGAGTTTGAGAAGGTAGGTTTTGCTGTTCTGCACAAAAAGGAAGCTCTCGACGAGTTCTCTAATGAACTTGTAGCCTTTATTGAAATGCAAGGTAAAAAAGCATCTGACGTTACGCATAGATATTATTGGGAACTAAGTGGAAGGAAAAAGAAAAAGCCTTATCATCCGGGAATACATGATCCAATTATACCAGAAAAAATTAGGGGTAAAAACTATAATTCTTGGAAAGATATTGCATTTGATTTAGGTTATTTGGAGGAGAAATCTGATGCTTGAAAGTGTTTTATATGAACCGATGAGAATATGGCTAAACCAATATCTTACAGATAACTATAAAAGTTATGATATTATAACAGTAGACGCACATAGCGAGCGTTTAGATAGAGTTTTAGCTAAATATGGTGTAGTAGTTGAATTAGCTAATGGAGTTGATATACAGATTGATGTTTTAGGAATTGCTCGTAAGAAGAATACAAGTAAATTGTTTTTTATTGAAGCCAAAAAGACTAAATTGACATTACGTGATTTAGGTCAACTTTGGGCATACTGTAAGCTTGTTAATCCAGAAGAGGCATTTCTCTTTACATCAAATGAGTTAGGTAGTCTCAATAAGTTAATTAACAATTATAAAAGAGAAGATTTACTTGATTTTGGAGATGGCAAAACAATTAAGAAAATGAAAATTGCAAAATGGGATATGAAAGCAGGTGCACCTGATAGTACAACATTAATCCCTAAACTATAAACCTTATGATTTAAACAAAAGTAATATGAGTTATCAAAAAGAAGGTGAATAAAATGAAATATAGTTTTATAGAATTGGCATACGATGTTTTAAAAGAATCCAATAAACCGTTGTCGATAAATGAAATGTGGACCTATGCAACGGAGACAGGAAAAGTAGAAAAGCTTTCCTCTTCAGGCAAAACGCCTATTAAAACGTTAGCAGCTAGAATATATCTAGATATTAGGGACAATGAGAGTACAAAGATAATGCAAGTTAGTAAAAGACCGGCAAAGTTTTTTATAAAGGACACCTCTCTAAATGAACATGAAATAAAGGCAGCAATAGAAAAAGTAGATAAAAAAATAAAGACAAAATATGTAGAACGTGATTTACATACATTATTATCATCCTTTGTTCATGCTAATTCACATTTTAAGTGCTTAACAAAAACTATATATCATGAGAAATCGTCAAAAGCTGTAAAGGGTAAAAATGAATGGTTGCATCCGGATTTAGTGGGAATTTATTATCCTTTTGGAGATTTTAAGGCAGAAACGTTAAAGTTATTATCAGTTGTAAAAGAAAATCCTTACAAATTATTTTCGTTCGAAATAAAAAAAGAAATTAATTTTACAAACTTGAGAGAATGTTTTTTTCAGGCTGTATCTAACTCAAGTTGGGCACATGAAGGATATTTAGTTACTCTAAAAATGGAAGAAGATCCCGGGTTTTATGAAGAGTTAAGGCGTTTAAATAATTCGTTTGGAATTGGTGTAATAAAGTTAGATGCGGAGAATATAAGTCAAAGTGTTATTGTATTTCAGTCGAGTGAAAGAAATACTCTAGATTGGGATACTATAGATAGATTGTCTGCTGATAATGTTGATTTTAATGAGTTTATTGCAGATATATCATTAGATGCATCGGATAATGATAGAAGATTGCGTGGGAAATATGATTTTCATTTTATAGAGGATGAAGATGCAACAAAATATGCAAAGGATAAAGGGATGATTTAGTCTAGTATTGTAGTCAGAACAATTAAATAAGAGCCAATAAAGGTGGAGATATTAGCTTTATTGGCTCTTATTTATGCAGAAGCAATTGTAATATAATATAACAGCGCTATATATTCAAGAAAATAACAAAAAATTTTTGAGACGTCCTAGTGGTAATTTATAAAAAGCAAATTTATAGATTCGAACCGTACCCCTATTTATGGCATCTACAAACAAGAAATATTATTGAGGATGCTATTAAAATACGACCTAAGCATGTCGTTAAAAGGCTCTTTTTTATGCCCAATTTTATCATGAAAGGAGGTGATGCCTATGATTGTATGGGAGGTACTCAATAATGTTCTTATAAAGAAGGAGGTCAATTAAAAAAAGAAGTTATAAAAGATACTATAATCAATTCAAAGAATAATGGAGGAATGAATATGACAACAAATAATATTAATACAATGGAAGCGTTTGTAGGAGCAATTAAAGAGGGTATAGAGAGTCTTTTCGGATCAGATTACCAAGTTAGGATACAGAATGTCATAAAGAACAATAATCGTAAGCTGACAGGTATATGCATATTAAAAAAGTGTACTAATATAGCGCCAACAATATATCTAAATGATTTCTTTGATGATTATAGGAGAGGTTCGACAATTGACCAGATATGCCAAGAGCTTATACGCATATATGAGGATAGCAAGACAGATACAGTTAATGATCATGATGTAGAAGCTATAATAGAATTTGAAAGGGTTAAAGAAATAATTTGCTATAAGCTTGTTAATGCAGAGAAAAACCAAGAGTTATTATCTGATGCTCCACATGTTTTATTTCATGATTTAGCAATAATATTTTATATCTTAGTAACTAATGATTGTAACGGTACTGGAACGATTACAATTCGAAACAATCTTAAAGATATTTGGGGTGTTAATACCGATACTATTTATTCATTAGCACATGCAAATACACAGAGATTGTTTTCGGCAAGGATCTCATCTATGACAAGTGTTATTTCGGAGCTAATGAGAAATGAACTGGGAGATGATTACACTGATGAATACTTTGGTTTAGAATCAAGTAATGCTATACCGATGTTTGTTGTAACCAATGATGTAGGTATAAATGGCGCAGGTGTTATATTATATGATAATCTGTTGAAAGATTTCTCGGACAGTATTGAGTCGGATTTTATTATCCTTCCATCATCAATTCATGAAACGTTATTTCTTCCGGCAGATCCTATGACGGATACAGCTGATCTAATAGCTATGGTTCGGGAAATAAATGCTACACAAGTTGCACCTGACGAGATATTGTCGAACAATATATATCTTTATAATCGAGCAACAGGCCTTATGGGAATGATTTAATTTTCATAGGTCTTTTTTTATGCACAAATAACATTTAAGGAGGAAAGGTTATGTTTAATAAGAAAGAAATGAAGTTAATGAAGTTTAAGAAAGCAAAGAAAAAATTGCACTACGGTGAGCGTGTGTTTATGGTACAAATGGATAATTCGCTTGTGGAACTAACTGAAACTACCGATTGGAAAACCATTCTATTTCACAATATTAATGGCGGAGATTATGCTGTATATCGCAAAAAGCCATTAGAAAATTTTCAAAAGGAAATTCGCATTGGTAAGAAGGTTTATAAAGTTGAGCATACCGTTGAGGGAGGTGATAACGAATGGAAATTTGCATCTTACAAAAAAGGCAACTAGAACCTGAAATGCCAAGTGTTTGCAGCAACTGGTGCAGAGTGTGATATGAACTATTGTGAATACTGCCCTTTCTATGAAGATTGTGGAGTATAGAAAGAAAGGATGGTGTAAGTGAATATGAATAAGAAAAAGGAGAAAATAGAAAAAGCCCTCAAGAGAATTAACAACGCCTTAGAAAGCATCAATTCAGATGAGGACTGGATTAAGTATCTCTATTTTCAAAGTAAATTCTACCATTACTCGTTTAGAAACGCAATACTTATTATGTTGCAGATACCGTGCAAAAAGTATCATACAGAATACTTACTAATCTGGCAGAGTCGAAAGACCCTGCCTTTTCTTTACTTAAGGAGGATGAAAGGTAATGAAGGCAGAGCAGATAGACTTAAAAGGGCTATTAGAAAGAGATCTTGGTTTATTCACTCATGATAAAGGCGCTAAAACAGCCCTAAATCAACTTGAAAAAATAATACCGAGGAATCTTATGTATGATGCAGAAAGCACAGAATTTAAGCCAGAAACAAGGCCTATGTCAGCTAATTTAGCACGAGGTCTTACTGTTGAAGAGGCAAAAACCATTGACGACGAAATGAATAGATTTATAGACGTGGTTTTAATAGAAGGCATTGATTATGGATTTATACCTAATTGTCCTAAACCTACTCTCTTCAAGTCTGGTGCTGAAAAAATATTAAGCTATCTTGGTTTGATTGCTCGGACGAGAATAGTAAATCGGGTAGAGGATTACAATACGGCATTCTTTTCTTACGAATCCAAGGTTTACCTAATTGATGTTAACGGTATAGTTCGAGGAGAGGGTGTCGGCGTCACTAACAGTAAAGAAGAAAAGTATGCAAAATCCAATGGATTTAATGTGCAGAATGTGATATTAAAAATGTCAAAAAAAAGAGCTCTAGTGGATGCCGCCTTAAATGTTGGAAATCTATCTTCTAGATTTACACAAGATATTGAGGACGTAAATTCTGTATCAGAATCAAAAGGAGATTTTGAATCCGAGGCTTTAAAGTTGCAAAAGCAAGTGTCAGATAAGCAATATCAATACCTTTGCAATCTAATAAAGACTACCAATATAACACAAGAGGATTTTCAAAATCTACTAACAGAGCAACTGCAAGTCAAGTCTTGGAAAGAGTTAAATTCTGCTTCTATGAGCAAACTAATTGATTTACTAAAAAAGAAACTAGTACGATAGGAGGAAGATATAATGCAGATAGGCTTATATAGTACATTTCTTGATGAAAGAAAGCATAACAAATTGATTGCAGATAAAATGATTGACTACAACACAAGCATATCGTTAAGTAGCCCAGATAAAATATATCAGTTTATGGTGGATAATTTTCAGCTTAATATTAAAGCAGAGGAATATTTATTTATGATATCCTTTGATTCCAAATGTAACCCATTAGGAGTGTTTGAGATAAGTCATGGACTGGTAAATGCATCTTTAGTATCTCCACGCGAACTGTATATAAGAGGCTTACTATCAGGAGCAGTTAATATAGCTATAATACATAATCATCCAAGCTTTGATTGTACGCCTAGTAATGAAGACTTACAAATTACTAAAAGGGTTAAAGAAGCAGGAGATCTAATTGGTATCCGGTTAATGGACCATCTTGTAATAGGTGGAAGCAATTACTATTCCCTTAAGGAGCATGGTCAACTCTAAGTGAGATGTTTGTATTATAAAATGGCAGGGTAATTATTAGACATTACTACTGAACATCTATTTATATCTGAGGGTGAGGCAATACCTAGATTTCATACTAAATAGGTATTGCTTCGCCTATATATTGTAACATTATGACGCATTATAATTCATGATAAGTATACTAATGACTGTAACACGGTTTATAAATATTAGAATAATTAGACAGTCGTGTTACAAAATGATACATGGTGACGGTATATTATGAAGATGAGATAAATGAAAAGGAGGCATACTATGTTTGATATTATTGGAATGAACGTACGAGAAGCAAGATTATCTCATGGGTGGTCACAACGTTTTTTTGCTAGCCAATTAAATATTAGTCATCAGAGCATAAGTCGATTAGAAAATGGATATCCAGTATCTAGTCACTTGCTAAAAAAGGTAGCAGGACTTTTACAGATTTCTATACATGAGTTATATCAATCTCCCGATGAACTGAAACCAACAAATTGCAGTATTCCCGATACTACAATGTCAAAGATGCTATTAAATAGCCAACCATTGCTTGAATGTGTTTACAAAGAAGCTGTTTTAAGATATAAGTTTCAACTAAAGAGGAATGGTGTTTTACTACAAAAAGATATAGAAGGTCTGGTTGAGCAATTTTTTAATAAAAAGGATTCATATACATTGTCTGATTTGGTTTATATTGGGATGTTGGCAAATCAGAAAACAATAGAAAATGCAATGTTATTATGAGACTACTTTCATCTATTGATTTAGCGTACATTTTCTTATATTGTGTTTGATAGAATTTATGATTAATTATAGATTTGTAAAGCGTTTAACTCTAATTAATTAATGTAATATTGTATATAGTAATACATGGTTAACTATTTTGAAATATATTAGATAATTTTTCTGTTACAATTTCTATTGCATAATCAGTAAAACTTTCGGTAAGTAAATATTTTAGCATAATCTTATTCTTGCTATCTTTTTGATTTTTGTAATAAGATATATCTTCTAGATACTTATAGAGTCCTGACATAAATATATCTGTATACTCATAATTGCTAATAAAAGCATTTAACATAGTTAATGAAGTTGGTGATAATTGACGAATGGTATTAATTGCATTATCTGACAGGCCTAAGTCTTGGCTAATCTGTACGTTTGCCTTTTGCATAGCTATTCCACCTTCACCAAAAAGAGTTTCATATGGCACATTAAGCTCTTCATGGTATTTCTTAAGAACATCGTAAGATGGTAGTGTTTTCCCACATTCATAGTTTGATAAGGTTCCATTATCAATACCAAGTATCTCTGCTAATTTGGTTTGTGTTAATTTGACTACTTCTCCATCTTTTGTCGATATATATTTTTCCATGCCATTGTCATCATATCTTAGTTTTCTGAATATAGTTTCGCCCATAAGCCTCCAATTATCTAATATATTAGATAAAATAATAAAAATATTAATTATATTGAATTTGTCTAAATATATGACAAAACGATCTTAACATGATAATCTAGAGCTGTCAACAACATCAACAACAATTTAAGCTTAGATATGTTTGTATAATAATCATAGGAGGATGATGTATGGTCAATAAGAGGATAAAAGAATTAATAAAGGAGAATCGCATTTATAATTGGGAGATTGCAAAAGTACTTAATATTCATGAATCTACTCTGTCAAGATGGTTCAGGGAACCGCTTTCTGATGAGCAGGAAAAGCTGATTTCACTAGCAATTGAGAAGATTAAGCTAGATCAAAAGTAAACATAGTCGACGGAAGTTTATAAAAAAGGAATGATTAAATATATTGGCCAATCATACTGATGATCGGACATAAAAAGAATACTAGATTATTGCTTAGAATATTCAGATGATTCTAAAGAATCAACTTCATATTCATATATACATAAGTTGTTTTACGTTGATTGTCTCACATAGTATAAGTCATTAAATATTAATAAAGAGGAGTGGATAATGCACACATTCGAACTAATATGCAATATTTCTGTTGCAATGTTTCATGATTTGTTAAAACTACCATCGCTAATAAAAATTAGTAACAGGGTGTATAGAACCAATTTCTATGCTAAAAAGGGCATTGTTCAAATAGAAATTCGTCTCTTAGAGTATAAATCTTACAATAAAGTTTTTGAGAAGTACTATTTGGTTATAAGATGTAATGCAGGTGTTATCATGAAAAAGAATAACATATCTACGCTCGACCTAAGTGAGTTTTCTGAGGAAGAAATAATTGTACAGATTAAAAAGAGAATATCAGAAATTAAGGCGTTCCGAGAAATAGATTTAGATAAAGCATCAATAAATATTTGGAGGGCTAATCGTGTTGATATTGCCAAGGACTATATTGTTAATCATCCCAGTATTATTGTCTGGTTATGCAACATGAGTTTTCCCTACAATTATTGGAATATGAAGAGAAAAAACATCAAAAAACCTAGAGACATTCTATACTTTGAATCGTGTTGCTTTTGTAGTAAATCAAGAGAATTTAACATCTATTTTAAAATGTCAGATGTAATAAATAATAATACTAAGTTATCGGAAGACGAAATGAAGTTTATAGAAAGAGTATTACGAGTAGAAATACAAATACTTAAGCAAGGAATAAAAAGCAAGGCAAGGAAAATGGAAACAAAAAGGTCTATAAAACCATATTTTAATTATGAATTTTGCTCGGATTATCTCCAAAAAGAAATTTTTGCCGTGTTCAAGGATCAAAAACATGTAAGTTATTCAAAAGCTATGGAGATAATAGATAAAAGTACATATAGAGAGAGTGAAAAAATGGTTATAAAATCTATTATAAATCTAATTCAAAAATTACATGGATTATATCCATTAGAAGAAGCAATAAAAAATGAGTTAAAAGTGGTACCCAAGCAATATGGTTCCCTTAGAACCTTTCGTCAGAAATGGCTAAATAAAATAAGAATGTTGGGAATTAGTCCAATAACAATTCCTGATGAATTTGGAATTGCCGAAATACCAAGCTTATACAATATTATACAGGAGGAAATATAAATGCCTAAGGGATCAACAGGAACTCCAACGAGCAGAATTATAAATGCCAAAAAAGTAAATTTAATAAAATGTGATTGTAAGAATTGCTTTCATTCCAAACGAGCTTCGGGAACTATATATTGCTCATACTATGATACATTCTCGCCTAATCGTAAAAAGTGCTCTAGATATTATGCTATGACGAATATAGGAGTGGTAAAAAAGCGAAAGAAAAAGGTTAAGAAATGAGGTGAATACATGTTACATACTATTAAGTCAGATAAGAACAGATTTCTAGTAGACACAATGGATCTCAAGCTATTACTTGGATGTGGTAGAGCAACTGCTGTAACAATAGGAATGTCTGCTGGAGCAAAGGTTAAGGTTAACAGAAGGGTTTTATGGAATGTTGAAATAATTAGAGATTACCTAAAAGAAATTGCAGAATAGCATGAAGAGGCACTTACACAAAAACAATAAGATGTAGGTGCCTTTTTCATAGATAACAATTAAAGGAGGAATACACATGGCAAAAGACAAGAATGGAAAAGAATTACCAAAAGGTATACGACAAAAAGCTGATGGAAGATATGAGGGCCGGTTTCGGTATGAGGGTAAAGATTACAGCGTTGTTGACAAATCTCTTACTAAATGCAAGAAGTTGTTCAATGATTTAAGATATGAAGTTGAGAATGGCTTGTAT
>JGI24710J26742_10004327_pt1 | contig 11704 bp, 10 predicted proteins | sample BioPla2DNA2_FD_26742 | JGI IMG/M metagenome (IMG submission 26742) | reverse complement strand
TAAAAATAAAAATAACAAATGAGGTCAATTAAACAGATACCTTATTACCTCTTCCCATCCCCTGTTCATTTTTCTTTCTGTTACAAAAACATTATCATAATTCGGAAGAGCCTTGATAATATGATCTTCTTCGTGAATATCATTATTCATTAAGAAAAAGAACTTCACTTCATCAGCCATTTTCAGATCTTCAGCAGAATCACCCAGAGCAAGGCAGTTTTCTTTTAAAAAACCTCTTATTTCCCTGTCTGCCCTTACACCTTTGGATTTATCCACACCTTTTGGCATAAGATTATAAAAATAAGTCTTGCAGTCAGGAAATTCTGCAGCATAAAGAGAAGTAGGCCCGTTGTTCATAATCATTGAATCTTCAAATCCGTTTTCAGCAAGAATTCTGTTTGCTTTTTCCACATCGATTTCTCCCAGGAAAAGAATGTTTGTATTTCTGTTTTTGTTCCATTCAGGCCGGCAGTCTATTTTAGATGGAAAACTGTTTTTCATAAGTCTGACAACATTCCGGAAGTCTTCGCCCAGGCTTGTAAAATCATGCCTGAAATTTTCTTTATTATAAGTCCGGTGTACTTCCCTGCCTCTATTATAAACTACTTCGGCTCCAAGTTCAGCAATATAATTATACAGGTTAAGCATCTGCGCATTATATTTTAACTGGTACCTGTTTCTCCCGGAAATCATGACCAGATCTATATTGCAGGAATGCAGCAATTCAAGACAGCTGACAGCGCCAAAAAAATACAATCCTTCAGCATCATTTATTATGCTGCCTTTATCATTAAAAAGCGTTCCGTCGCAATCACTATAGACTGCCTTTATATCTCTGATTTCTTTTCTGATTTTTTCTTTATAATCCCGAAAAAACTTCATTTCCATATTTTCTTCACCCGGCTGTTTCTGATTTTATTTTCAAAAACTGCATTATATCTGTTTTGGTGAAAAGACCCTGCAGTTTTCCATCTTTAATAACCGCAAGAACTGAAAATCTTAGCTTATTTTAAAATCAAGCTTTTTATCTTCCGGCCCGGTTGTGCTTATAATAACTGTATTTCCTTCTTTTATTTCACCATTTAAGATTTTCATTGCCAGAACATTCTGGATCTCATTCTGTATGACTCTCTTAAGAGGCCTTGCGCCATAAATTGGGTCAAATCCCTCTTTGGCCACAAGTTCTTTTGCCTTGTCTGAAATATCGATTTTGATATTTCTGCTTTCTATCATGCTTTTTAGTTTTTTAAACTGTATAATGGCTATTTTTTTGATTTCTTCGATTCCAAGCCTGTTGAAAATTATTATATCGTCAACCCTGTTTAGAAACTCCGGTTTGAAATAATTCTTCATCGCGTCAAGAACCATATTCTCTATATCTTTTTCCTCTTTCCTGCCCAGCTCGGTTATATGCTGGCTTCCGATATTGGAAGTCATTATAAGAACCGCATTCTTGAAATCTACAGTTCTTCCATGTCCGTCGGTAAGCCTGCCGTCATCCATGATCTGAAGAAGTATATTAAACACGTCAGGATGGGCTTTTTCTATTTCATCCAGAAGTATGACTGAATAAGGTCTTCTTCTTACAGCTTCTGTCAGGTATCCTCCTTCTTCATAACCAACATAGCCCGGAGGAGCTCCTATAAGCCTTGAAACTGTGTGCTTTTCCATATATTCAGACATATCAATCCTTATCATTGCCCGTTCGTCATCAAAAAGAAATTCAGCAAGAGCTTTTGAAAGCTCAGTCTTGCCGACTCCTGTAGGTCCAAGAAAGATAAAAGAGCCGATAGGCTTGTTTGGGTCTCCAAGACCGGCACGCGCCCTTCTAATGGCATTTGAAACTACCGATATTGCTTCATCCTGACCGATTACTCTTTCCTTTATCCTGTCTTCCATAAGAACCAGTTTTTCAACTTCTCCCTCAATCAGTTTAGAAAGAGGTATTCCGGTCCATTTTGAAATAATCTCGGCAATGTCCTCATCATCCACTTCTTCTTTAAGCATTTTTTTGTCTTTCTGAAGTTCTGACAATTTTAAATTTTCTTCATTCAGGCGCTTCGTCAGTTCCATTAATTTTCCATATCTCAGTTCAGCTGCTTTTTGAAGATTAGTTTCCCTTTCAGCCTGTTCTGCTTCAGTTTTTGTTTTTTCAATTTCTTCTTTTACTGACTGAATGCTTTTTATTGAATCTTTTTCTTTCAGCCAGTGCGCTTTCATTGTGTCGCTGGCGCTTTTAAGCTCTGAAAGCTCCTTTTTTATTTTATCAAGACGCTCTACAGAAGATGCATCTTTCTCTTTCTTTAAAGCCTGTGCCTCGATTTCAAACTGCTTGATTTTTCTTTCTATCTCATCTATTTCTGTCGGCATACTGTCTATTTCAATCCTTAACTTGGAAGCAGCTTCGTCGATAAGATCAATTGCCTTGTCAGGCAGAAATCTGTCTGTGATATATCTGTTGGACAAAATGGTTGCCGAAAGTATCGCAGAATCCTTTATTCTTACCCCATGATGTACTTCATATTTTTCCTTGAGCCCTCTCAGTATTGCAATAGTATCCTCAACATCAGGCTCGCGTACAAGTACAGTCTGAAATCTTCTTTCAAGGGCTGCGTCTTTTTCAATATGCTTTCTGTACTCATCCAGAGTAGTTGCACCGACCATATGCAGTTCCCCTCTTGCCAGCATGGGCTTTAACATATTAGATGCATCCATCGCTCCTTCAGCTGCTCCTGCGCCCACAACCGTATGAAGCTCATCAATAAACAGGATTATTTTTCCTTCTGACTTGATTATCTCTTTTAAAACTGCCTTCAGCCTGTCTTCAAATTCCCCTCTGTATTTCGCTCCGGCAATTACAGCTCCCATATCAAGAGCAAAAACAGTCTTATCTTTAAGGCCTTCCGGAACATCCCCTGATACTATTCTCTGAGCCAGACCTTCAACTATTGCAGTTTTGCCTACTCCCGGCTCACCGATAAGAACAGGATTATTTTTTGTTCTTCTGGAAAGAACCTGAATAACTCTCCTGATCTCATCATCTCTGCCGATTACCGGATCAAGTCTGCCTTTTCTTGCAAGTTCGGTTACATCTTTTCCAAATCTCTGTAATGCCTGATATTTATCTTCAGGATTCTGATCCGAAACTCTCTGGCTACCCCTGATTTCTACAAGAGCCTGATAAACTTTCTGCTTCGTAATTCCGCTTCTTTTTAAAATCTCCCCTGTTCTGCTTTTACTTTCAGAAAGAGCAATCAGAAGATGTTCCGTGCTTACATAATCATCTTTTAACTGCTGAGCTTCTTTTGCAGCAATATTTAATGTGTTGCCAAGCTCGGAACTTAGATATACCCGCACATTATCCCCTGATACCTTGGGATATTTCTGCAGCTCTTTTTTAAATACTGCTGCCATCTCTGAAACATCTATATTAATTTTTTCAATCAGCGGAAGGATTATTCCCTCACTCTGATCCAAAAGCGCATTCATTAAATGTACGTCAGCGATTTCCTGATTGCCATTATCAACCGCAATTGTATTGGCTGCAGAAATCGCCTCCTGTGCTTTTATGGTAAATTTATCAAATTGCATACAAATCACCTCTAAACCATTATTTTAGCCCTTGGATTTTCGTCATATTTTTTTGAAAAATCCTCGAGCAGCTTTTTCTGTTCATCACTAAGGTTTTCCGGTATGACTATTCTTATCTTTGCATAAAGATCGCCATTATCTGCTCCTTTTATAAAAGGCATCCCTTTACCTTTGAGCCTGAGCGTTTTTCCAGCCTGAGTTCCAGGCGGAAGCTTTACCGTAATACTTCCTGAAAAAGTAGGAATATCAATGGAAGCCCCGAATACAGCTTCTTTTATGGTTACCGGTATTTCACAGTAAAGGTCATTTTCTTTTCTTGTAAAAAAGTGATGGGGAGCTATTTCCACAAAAAGATACAAGTCTCCGGCAACTCCGCCATTCGGGCTCTTGCCGCCTTCACCTGTAACTCTTATCTTGCCGCCATCTTTTATGCCCTTGGGTATTTTGACATTAATAGTTCTTGACTTTCCTTCTGCTGTCTGAAGCTTGAAAGTCCTCTCTGTGCCAAGGTATGCTTCTCTTAAAGTTATTGTCAGCCTGGATTCCACATCCCGGCCTTTTGCTGCTGCTCTTCTGCTTCTCCAGCTGGTTCTCTGGTTCTGCTTTGCTCCTGCCTGACGTGCTGACCCGGATGAAAAATCGCTGAACCTCTGATCCGACCCTCTTCCGAAGAACATTTCAAAAAAATCTGAAAATCCGCTTCCCAGATTGCCGAAATCAAAACCGCTGCCCTGGAAATCATAAGATGTTGAACCCTGCTGCCACTGAGCCCCGCCGGGCCATCCCTGCTGACCTGCGCCTGCTCTTGAGTATGCCTTCCAGTTTGAGCCAAGCTGGTCATAGCGCGAACGCTTCTCTGCATCTTTTAATACTTCATAAGCTTCGCCTATTTCCTTGAATTTTTCCTCTGCTGCCGGGTTGTTTTTATTAGCATCAGGATGGTACATTTTTGCAAGTTTTCTGTATGCCTTTTTAATCTCATCAGCAGAAGCTTTTTTGTCAACTCCCAAGATCTTGTAATAATCCTTATAGTCAACCATTTAAAACCACCGTATAAATTATTCTTTCATATAAAGCTCCTGCCCATGTCTTTAAATACATGGGCAGGAAATATTAATTTTATTATCGACTTTTCAACTTAATAATATAATTATTATTCTGTTTTAACTTCAACCTTTTTAGCTTTCTTGATTTCAGCTTTTGGAATATTTACTTCCAGCACCCCTTCTTTATAGGAAGCTTTTATTTCCTCTTCCTTTACAGGTACTCCGACGGTGAAAGATCTGTAAAAAGAGCCGTAACTTCTTTCAACTCTTACAAAATCTTTTTCCTTTTCCTCTTTCTCAAACTTTCTTTCACCCTTGATTACCAGAAGATCGTTATCAAGTGAAACCTCAATATCTTCTTTTTTTATTCCCGGAAGATCAGCTTTAATAATTATTTCTGTTTCTGTCTCCTTTATATCTACATCAGGAGACCAGACTGAGCCTTTTCTTTCCGGCTTTCCTTCTTTGTCGGTTCCACTGAACCATCTTCCGATATCATCTCTGAGCTGTACAAGATCGCTGAATGGATCCCATCTTACTATAGGCATATTAATCCCCCTCCTTTAAATTACTATACCTTTTTATTAATTTTTATCGTCTTTTGCTTCAAACTCAGCATCTATTATATCTTCATCCGCCGCCTTCCCGTCAGCCTGGCTTTCTGCCTGCGAACCATCTGTGCCCGGCTGGCTCTGAGGACCTGCTCCCCCTGCCTGTGAACTTGTCTGCTGATAAAGAAGAGTTGACATTTCACCTACAAGTTTCTCCAGAGCATCAGTTTCTCTCTTTATGGCATCCGCATCTTCGCCTTCCATTATTTTCTTAACACTGTCTATCTGGGAAGTTATTTTTGTTTTCATATCAGCCGGCACTTTGTCGCCATATTCTCTCAGGGACTTCTCGGTCTGATAAACCAGTCCGTCCGCCCTGTTTTTCACTTCAACAAATTCTTTTCTTTTCTTATCATCCGCAGCATGGGATTCTGCTTCCCTGACCATTTTATTTATCTCATCATCAGAAAGATGAGAAGTCGCTGTTATGGTTATTTTCTGCTCTTTTCCTGTTGCAGTATCTTTTGCCATAACATTTACTATTCCGTTTGCATCTATATCAAATGTTACTTCTATCTGCGGAATTCCTCTTGGAGCGGGCGGAATGCCATCCAGTCTGAAATTGCCAATTGTCTTATTATCTCGCGCAAATTCTCTCTCACCCTGAAGAACATGAATATCCACACTGGTCTGGTTGTCTGCAGCAGTGGTGAATATTTCACTTTTCTTTGTAGGAATGGTCGTATTTCTTTCAATAAGTTTTGTCATTACCCCGCCAAGAGTTTCAATGCCCAGAGAAAGAGGAGTCACATCAAGAAGAACAACGTCCTTGACATCTCCTTTAAGCACGCCTGACTGAATAGCTGCACCAACAGACACAACTTCATCCGGGTTAACACTCTTATTAGGCTCTTTGTTTATTATCTTTTTCACAAGTTCCTGTATAACAGGCATTCTTGTTGCTCCACCTACAAGAATAACTTCATCTATATCAGAAATCTTAAGTCCTGAATCAGCAAGAGCTTTTTCCATGGGAATTCTGCATCTTTCAGTCAGATCAGCTGAAAGCTGTTCAAATTTTGCCCTCGTAATCTTCGTTTCCAGATGTTTGGGACCATTGGCATCTGCAGTTATAAACGGCAGGCTTACATTGGTCTCCATAACGCTTGAAAGCTCTATCTTTGCCTTTTCGGATGCTTCTATAAGCCTCTGCAGAGCCTGTCTGTCAAGCCTTAAGTCAATTCCCTGTTCCTTTTTAAATTCATCTGCAAGATAATTCATTATTCTGTTATCATAATCGTCTCCACCCAGGTGCATGTCTCCATGACTTGCTTTTACTTCAAAAACACCTTCTCCAACCTCAAGAATTGAAACGTCAAAGGTACCTCCTCCAAGGTCAAAGACAAGTATTTTTTCTTCTTTCTTTTTGTCAAGTCCGTATGCAAGCGCAGCTGCAGTAGGTTCATTTATAATTCTTAATACATTAAGTCCTGCTATTTTACCTGCATTCTTCGTCGCCTGCCTCTGAGCATCATTAAAATAAGCAGGAACCGTTATAACTGCATCAGTTACTTCTGTTCCCAGATAAGACTCGGCATCAGCTTTTAATTTCTGCAATATCATTGAAGATATTTCTTCAGGAGTATATTCCCTGTCAGCAAGCTTGACGGTTGCAAGTCCGTTTTTGCCTCCGGTTACTGTATAGGATACTGTTTCTCTCTCACTGACAACTTCATCATATCGTCTTCCAATAAATCTCTTGATGGAATAAACGGTATTTTCAGGATTTAAAGCCGCCTGTCTTTTTGCAAGCTGACCAACAAGCCTTTCACCTTTTTTAGTAAACGCCACAACTGAAGGGGTCGTTCTTCCGCCTTCGCTGTTCGCAATTACAACAGAATTACCGCCCTCCATAACTGCAATACATGAGTTAGTTGTTCCCAAATCAATTCCAACTGCTTTTCCCATAATTTGATCAACCTTTCTTTTTTATTAAAATACTTTCAATTTTTTAAATTAATGATTATAAATTTAAGAAATCTTTAAAGTTATCCGGACCGGCCTGAAATAATTTTATTCCGTATGCTTATTGCCGTTTTCTTTCCTTGCCAGATAATTTTTGTAGCAAAGGACAACATCTTCCGGGCATCTGTCCAGTATGACAGCGTCTCTTCTCTTGATGAGTATTATTATCGATCTCAGATTCATCCCCTGTTCATACATTAGCTCACGGACATATTCAAGCCAGTTAATATCCTCCTTGGAATAATATCTTTTCCTTCCCCTCCTGAGCGGACAAACCAGATTAAATTTCTCATAATAGTATAAAGTCCTGCTGTTTATCCCAAGAAACTCAGCTACTAGCTCTATTGGATAGCTTTTATCAACTTCATTAAACATACAATCCGCCACACTTTCTTAAACTAATATAATATTAGCCAATAAAAAAATTTTTGTCAACAAATACTAAATATTTTTTCTTATTTAATTAAATTACAATTTACTTTTAAGTGAAAAATATTTTTACTGATTATAAGTATAGCAACAAATATATAAAATTCAATATTTATATATTCAAATACTATATTTTTTATTTTTTTCCATTAAAATTGATTAGATAATTAAATATTTAGCGATAATAAAATGGAAGATTTATCATCTTATTTCCTTAAAAGCCAGAGAAAAATAGTAAACAGAGTCATTCTTGCTTTTGCAATTGCTATAATGGCAGGAGCATTTGTTCTCATGCTTCCCCCCATGACAGTAAACGGTATCACTATCATAGATGCATTTTTTACGTCAGCATCAGCAATTTGTGTAACGGGTCTTGTCGTTCAGGATACTGCAACATTTTTTACTGTTTATGGAAAAGCAGTCATACTTATCCTTATACAGATAGGCGGTCTTGGAGTAATGACAATCACATCCATTTTTGCACTGATGCTTGGCAGAAAAATCAATCTGGGTGACAGATTTTATCTAAACACAAGCTTCGGCTCAAATAAGATTTTTTCACCATCAAGATTTTTCCTTATAATTGCATCTACCACCATCATTATTGAGCTTATCGGTACAGGTATTTTAACTTTGCTGTTTCATTTTAGATATGCATATCCTTTAAAAAATGCATTTATACACGGACTTTTTCATTCTGTAAGTTCTTTTAATAATGCCGGATTCTCAATCTATTCCAATAATTTTGTCAGCTTCGCAGAAGATTTCATCTTAAATATTACCGTCATGCTATTAATAATAATCGGAGGGATAGGTTTTTCAGTTTTATCAGAGATACTTGCGTTAAAAAAGACAAGGAGATTATCGCTGCACGCAAAGATAGTTTTTTCAACAACAGGCATACTTATATTTCTTGGAGCAGTTTCGTTCTTCCTGCTTGAATTCAAAAATCCCGGAACAATCGGAACCCTCGGGACCGGTGCAAAAATCCTTTCAAGCTTCTTCCAGTCAGTCACACCGAGAACGGCAGGATTTAACACGGTCAATATGTCGGCATTGAATGAGACGACTCTGGTTATGCTTGTTATACTGATGTTTATCGGCGCGTCTCCCGGAGGTACGGGGGGAGGAATAAAAACCACGACTTTTGCTTCCATAACCCTTTCCGGCTTTGCTGCAATAAAAGGAAGAACAAGTATTACCATATTCAAGAAAAGAATCCCGGGAGGAACAATTTACAGGACACTGACTCTGACACTGACAGCCATTATTCTGATACTTGCAGCTTCAGTATCAATTATGATAATAGAAAGAGAAAGTTTTAGTTTTATAAAAGTATTTTTTGAAGCAGTGAGCGCATTTGGAACAGTAGGCCTATCAACCGGTATGACGCCTTTGCTTGCAACGCCCAGCAAAGTGATTCTGATATTGCTTATGTTTATCGGACGTGTAGGAATAGCTCTTCTGGCTCTGACCATAGCCTCGAGAGTCAAGCCGGAGAAAATAGAAAGACCTGAGGAGTCCATATCAATTGGTTAATTATAATTATATGTATCAAAATATTTTAAAAGAAAAAGAGGTTGGACAGTCATCATGAAAAAATCATTTTTAATAATAGGTCTTGGACGTTTTGGAATAAATGTTGCAAGAACGCTGACAAGAGCAGGACATTCTGTCCTGGGAGTAGATAGCGACGGAGATATCATACAGAAATTCTCATTTGAAATAGATAATGTTATGAAACTTGATGCCACTGACTCTGACGTACTGGATACGCTTGGAATTTCTGAGTTTGAGGCAGTAATAATAAGCATAGGTGAAAAATATATACAAAATTCAATACTCGCAACTTTACTTGTCAAAGAAAAAGGTGCAAAACATATAATTGCAAAGGCAGGCACAAAGGTTCAGGGGAAAGTGCTTGAAAAGGTGGGAGCTGATACAATAGTGTTTCCCGAAAAAGACATGGGGCAGAGAATAGGAAAGACACTAAGCTCAGACACTCTTATTGATTATATCGAATTAAGTCCGGAAGTTTCAATAATTGAACTTAAGGTACCTCTTTTCATGCATGGAAAAAATCTCATAGAACTGAATCTTAGAAAAAAATATTCAGTTACAATTATAAGCATCAAAGATAAAGACGGAAATGTAAAAACGCCACCGGACGTTAATTATAAATTTACAGAATTTGACGTTTTAACACTTATCGGAGAAAATGAGCAGTTCAAAAAACTTCATTTTATTGATTTTTAGTTTTCTGTTTTGAGCTAATCCCTGTCAAGATAATTAAAAATTACTGCATTCAATCTCCTGTTTTTTAAAATATCTGAGGTATGAAATCTGTTAATCCATATTATTTCAGGATCACCCAGTTCTTTTTTAAGCTGCATGATGGTTTTTTTATTGAATAAAGGGTCAAATCTGGAGCTTATTATCAGAGACTCATCACGTTTTATTCTGTGCGCCCATGTAATCGGATCGCTTAAAAACCATTTGGGATTAAGGTATTTATTCAGACAGGAATTCTGTATTTCATGCAAGTCACAGAAGTTTTCCTGTTTTCTTCCATAAATCTTTTTAAATTCCCTGATAAACTCCGGGAAAAAACTATAAAAAAGCGCAGATTTTTCTTTTTCTATTTTCCCCTCTTTTAAATACTTGCCTTTAAGGATAATTTTTGACATGAAACTGTTCCAGTATATTTCATGCCAGTTACCTCCGCACTCCACAAGCACCGCTTTTTCCACTCTTCTTTCAAACGCTTTTATAAAAACAGAGCACATGCCTCCCAGGCTTAAGCCGCATATATAAAAATTTTCTACGGGGAATTCCTTTTTCAGGATATTTATCGCTTTTTTTGCATCAACAACAGCCTGGTGAAAAAAATCAAGCATGCCGCTATCATCATTGTTCAGCAAGACTTCCCCGCTCTTTTTGGAAAAAGGAGTTCTTTCAAGATGAAAGGGAAGATTCATAAAAAAGCAGCTAAATCCGCTTTCAACTGCCTGCTCTGCAAAGGAATAATAAGGAGCAAGCTTGCCGTCCACGCTTTTAAAGCCATGCAGCAGGATAATACATTTTCTCTTTTTATCATTATAACCATCAATATACTCCCCGTTTACCATATCGTTTTCTGAAAAACCGGTCAGAAAAGGAGATTTGAAACGAACAGAGTATTTTCTTAAACCGCTTTCATTTTTTTTAATTTGCTTTTCCAAAAGGACATGCCCAATTTTATTATCTTCCTTATAGTCAAAAAGCCTCATCTATTTACTCCGGATAAGAATCAGAATTACAAAATTACCTGATACTGTTTTATTATTAATGAAAAATTTTTGCCAGGATTTGACTTTATACAAAAATTTGTCTATTTGATTATTTTTTTCTATTATTAATATTATAGATAAAATTTTGTTTTTAAAGTTAAAATTATTTTAAAGCCTGTATTAAAAAAATGAAATGTCCTTACTGCGATAATTTAGACAGCAAAGTCATAGATTCCAGACTTACCGAAGATAATGAGTCCATAAGAAGAAGACGTGAGTGCGAAAGATGTTTTAAGCGGTTTACCACTTATGAGAGAATTGAAACTCAGCCAATAGCTGTAATAAAAAAAGACGGAACAAGGCAGCCGTTCAACAGGAATAAAATTCTTGATGGCCTGATAAGAGCATGCGTAAAGAGAAATATCAGCACAAAATCTCTTGAAAAAGTCGTAAATGAAATCGAAACAGAAATAAACAATACTCCGACTAATGAGATAAGCTCTCAGGAGATCGGGAATCTGGTTCTAAAACACCTGAAAACCATTGATAAGGTTGCTTATATCAGATTTGCTTCAGTGTACAAACAGTTTGACAGCCTGAAAGAATTCAATATGGAACTTGAAGAACTCATGTCTGAATAAATTGTTGAATTTTTACTTTTAATTTTTAATAATGTTAAAAATAAAATATCGTAAGTCTGAGTTCTATTTATAATTTCAGTTTATAAAGATTGATGGTAGTTTTACAAATATGAGAAACAAACCCTCAGGTTTCTTAAGGTTTCTTTATAATT
>JGI24710J26742_10004326_pt1 | contig 11714 bp, 8 predicted proteins | sample BioPla2DNA2_FD_26742 | JGI IMG/M metagenome (IMG submission 26742) | reverse complement strand
ACCTGCTGTGTAAGAGAGAATGCCGAAGAACGGATTTATGGGCATATAGGCGCGCTTTCAGGAGAATGTGAAGAAAATGGCTCCTTTATAATTGCCTGTGGGTGTATGATGCAGCAGTCCCATGTGGTAGAAAAAATNAGAAAGTCATATCATAATGTNAAAATTGTATTTGGAACTCATAATATACACACACTGCCCCAGCTTCTATATCGTTATATTACTGGTAAGAAACGTGTTTTTGAGGTATGGGAAAAAGAAGATAAAGTTGTGGAAGAGCTGCCTATAAAACGTACTGATAAACATAAAGCGTGGGTCAGTATTATTCTTGGTTGCAATAATTTTTGTTCATATTGCATTGTGCCCCATGTAAGGGGCAGGGAAAGAAGTCGGGATATTAATGATGTTCTGGCAGAGATAAAAGTGCTTGCAGAAGATGGCTGCAAGGAGATTACTCTGTTGGGACAGAACGTTAATTCCTACGGCAATGATCTCGGAGAAAAAGATCTGTTTGCAAGGCTTCTTTATGCAATTGAAGATATTGAGGGAATTGAGAGAGTAAGATTTATGACCTCTCACCCGAAGGATCTTTCAGATAGCCTTATCGAGGCTATGAAAACTTGCAAAAAAGTATGTAATCATCTGCATCTGCCGTTTCAGTCCGGCAGCAGTCGTATCCTGGAAAAAATGAACAGAAGATATACAAAAGAAACCTATTTAGAATTAGTATCCAGAATTAAAGCTGCTATCCCGGAGATTGCCCTTACCACTGATATTATTGTTGGTTTTCCCGGGGAGACTGTGGAAGACTTTGAAGACACTTTGGATGTAGTTAAAAAAGTAGGTTTTGATGCAGCATATATGTTTATTTATTCTCCCCGAAAAGGAACACCTGCGGCAAAACTTGAGCAGGATATTCCTTCCGGGGTTATCAGTGCACGGTTCAAAAAGCTGGTGGATCTTCAAACCGAAATAGCCACAGATTTAGCTAAAAAATTTGAAGGTAAATCTGTGGAGGTTTTAGTAGACGGGCCAAGTAAGAATAATCCTGAAATGCTCAGTGGACGTACCCGCTCAAACCGCCTGGTTAACTTCAAGGCCGAGAATGTAAATAAAGGTGACACTGTTTATGTAGACATTATTCGTGCCGGTGCTTTCTGGCTGGAAGGAAGGGGAGGAAAAAAACTTGGCTAAACTGACTCCTATGATGCAGCAGTATATGGAGATAAAAGAACGATATAAAGACTGTATCCTGTTTTTCAGACTGGGAGACTTTTACGAAATGTTCTTTTCTGATGCCGAGCTTGCGTCAAGGGAGCTTGAGATCACTCTGACGGGAAGGGACTGTGGTATGGAAGAGCGTGCACCTATGTGCGGTGTTCCGTATCATGCAGCCCACACCTATATCTCCCGGCTTATTGCAAAGGGTTATAAGGTTGCAATTTGTGAACAAATTGAAGATCCGTCAACAGCTAAGGGAATTGTGAAAAGGGATGTAACCAGGGTAATAACACCTGGTACAGTTATTGACCCTGCTATGCTGGAGGAGAAGAAAAACAATTACCTAATGGCTATATATTGTCAGCAAATATACTTTGGTATTGCTGTTGTGGATGTTTCAACGGGTGAATTTTACTCTACACAGATTACCTGGGGAAGCTCCATGAGAAAGCTTGTTGATGAAATCTCAAGATACAAGCCCACGGAAATAATCGTAAATGAGGAACTTACCACAAGACCGGAATACAAAGCATACTTTAAAGATTATCTGAAAACCGACCCTTCAATAATTGACAGGGAGCATTTTACACTAAAAAACAGCCAGGATAAGTTAATTGAAGTTTTCAATGAAAACCCGTTTAGTAATCTTGACTTGGCTCAATGTGCTTCGGGCGCACTGATAACCTATCTCGAGTCAACCCAAAAGGTTGATTTAAAGCATATTGAAAAAATCAGAATATATAAAATAGAGCAATACATGATGTTGGACAGCGCCTCCAGAAGAAGCCTGGAGATTACTGAAACCATGAGGGACGGGAAGAAAAAAGGTTCACTTTTATGGGTACTGGACAAGACCTCAACATCAATGGGAGGCAGAAAGCTGCGACATTGGATTGAGCAGCCATTATTGGATGTTGATGAGATAAATCTTAGACTGGATGCGGTTGCTGAGTTTCATGAAAGTTTCATGATAAGAAGTGAACTTATGGAGCTTTTGAGAGGCGTCTATGACATCGAGAGACTGACTTCAAAATTAGTTTTCGGCACTATTAATGCCAGAGATCTTTTGGCAATCAATTCTTCATTGTCTAAACTGCCGTATATAAAAGAGCTAATACAAGACCTGAAGGCCGATTACAACCGGCAGTTGTATGAGAGGCTAGATTTATTAGAAGATATATATGCTCTGATTGATGCTTCCATTGATGAGGAAGCACCCTTGTCTGTTAAGGAGGGCGGGATAATTAAGGATGGCTATGACGAATTAGTCGATGAATACAGACATGCCTCTACAGAGGGAAAGGCTTGGATTTCCGAGCTTGAGGCTGCGGAGCGGGAAAGAACAGGAATTAAAAGCTTAAAAATACGTTATAACGATAACTTTGGATATTACATAGAGGTAACCAAGGCAAATATTGGTCTGGTACCTGATGATTACATGAGAAAACAAACACTGGTCAATAGTGAGCGCTATACAATGGACAAGCTCAAGAGCCTGGAGGATAAAATATTAGGAGCTGAGTCTAAGGTTGTCCAGCGGGAATATGAGCTTTTTTGTCAGATCAGAGATACAGTTTCTCAGCACGTTAAAAGGCTGAAAACCACTGCTGACTGTATATCAGTAATCGATGCTCTCTGCTCCTATGCAGATGTTGCCGACCGTAATCAATATATACGTCCGGTTGTTTATGACGGAGGAACTATCGAGATTAAAAATGGCCGCCACCCTGTTGTGGAGAAAATGCTGGGGGATACTCAGTTTGTGCCTAACGATACCTGGCTTGATAATGATGAGAACAGGATCGGCATAATAACAGGTCCCAATATGGCGGGAAAATCCACCTACATGAGACAGGTTGCCCTTATTACCTTAATGGCGCAGGCAGGATGCTTTGTTCCGGCAGAATATGCCAGGATCGGATTAGTGGACAGAATTTTTACCAGAATAGGGGCATCCGATGATTTAGCTTCAGGACAAAGTACCTTTATGGTTGAAATGACAGAAGTGGCCAATATTCTTGAGAATGCCACTTCTAATAGCCTCCTGATACTGGACGAGATAGGGCGCGGAACCAGTACATATGATGGCCTCAGTATAGCATGGGCTGTCATAGAATATATAAATGATAAAGGAAAACTGGGATGCAGGACTCTTTTTGCCACACATTATCATGAACTTACTGAGCTTGAGGAAAAGCTGCACGGAATAAAGAACTATTGTGTTTCGGTCCGTAAGAAAGGAAATGATATTATTTTCTTAAGAAAGTTAATGCGTGGTGGAGCTGACAAGAGCTATGGTGTTGAGGTGGCAGGGCTTGCCGGAATACCGGCTAATGTGCTTGAACGGGCGAAAATGATTTTAGAAGAGCTGGATGAGGCTGATATTAACAAAACATCAAAAAAACGCAAACAAAAGCCAGTAGATGGCCAGCTTGACCTATTTACATCAAGTACGCTTTCAAAGGCAGAGAGAGACGTTATAGATGAACTAAAGATGTTAGATCCGTCATTATTGACTCCGCTGGATGCACTGAACAAGATTTACAGCCTGCAGCAAAAATTGAAGTAAGTTATAAAAACTCGCCCACTTGCTATTTTGCCTTCCATTGTCATTCTGATCAGGACGACAGCTTGAACAAACGTAATAAAGCAGCGTAGCTGCTGCGATTTAAAGCGGAGCATGGACTTAAGTAGCGGGCGCGACTAGAAACTAGATGTTGGAGATGGAGCGCTAAATCGCAGCGGGCTGCAGCCGCTCCATTGTTTAACGTAAGAAGATCCTTCGGCTCCGCTGCGCTACGCTCAGGATGACATAAAGGAGGGCTGTGCTACGCTCAGGATGACATAAAGGAGGGCTGTGCTACGCTCAGGATGACATAAAGGAGGGCCGCGCTACGCTCAGGATGACAATAACGTGATGTGAGAGATGGGATGTGAGAAGTGAGATGTTTGCTCGTATTATTTTTATACGATTTCATACTTCAAACCTCGAATCTCTCACCTCCCAATTGATGGATTCATGGAGCGGCGCATTTGACTCACTATAAAGGTATTGTAATCAGGGAGAATCATATGAGTAAAATTGTTATTCTGGATGAAAATACAGCCAATCAAATAGCGGCGGGTGAAGTAATTGAAAGACCGGCCTCGGTCGTCAAGGAAATGGTGGAAAACTCCATTGATGCCGGCGCTACTCAGATTACTGTAGAAATTAGAAATGGCGGCATATCATATATCCGTGTTACGGATAACGGCAGTGGTATAGAAAAAGATGATCTGGAATTTGCATTTGAACGTCATGCCACCAGCAAAATAAGACGTATTGAAGATTTAGAGGACCTTTCAACCATGGGCTTTCGTGGAGAGGCGCTTGCTTCTATTGCTTCTGTATCTCAATTGGAAGTAACATCAAAAACTGAGGATGCTTTAACAGGCACAACACTTAAAATGGAAGGTGGACGGGTTATATCTATTCACCAAACCGGCAGTCCAAAAGGAACAAGTTTTATAGTCAGAAACCTTTTTTACAATACCCCGGCCCGATATAAATTCCTGAAAAGAGACAGTACCGAAGCAGGGTATATTTCTGACATAATACAGCGTCTTGCCCTTGCTAACCCGGGAATATCCTTTAAATTTATTCAGAATAACCGCACACAATTACATACACCGGGTAATCATGATTTATTAAGTGTTATATACAGTATTTTTGGCAAGGATATTGCAAAATCTGTTCTTCCTGTCAGCTATAAAAGTGAAGGCTTTGTGCTTGAAGGTTTTATAGGTAAGCCTGAAATCGCCAGAGGAAACAGAAATAATCAGTCTATATTTCTTAACGGAAGATACATTAAGAGTAAGGTTATAACAAAAGCGCTGGAGGATGCCTATAAAACCATGCTCATGCAAAACAAGTTCCCTTTTTGCGTGCTTCATCTTAAATCTCCGGCTGAAAGCTACGATGTAAACGTACATCCACAAAAACTTGAAGTACGTTTTGTAAATGAGAGCTCGGTTTACAGCGCTGTTTACCATGGTGTAAAAGGCACCCTCTTGAGAGAAACAGGAATAAGAGAGTTTGAGCCCAAAACCAGTGAGATAGAGGTAAAAAATAACCCACCGGTAAATATCCCTCTAATGGAACCTAGAGTTAATAGAAAAACCCGGCCTGAAACAAGTGCTGAATTCCCAAAACAATCTACACTGTTTGACAGAATGCCGGAGATACCCGTTAAAATAGAAGAACAAGATTGTAATGTACCCGGTGAAATAGAAAAAAAGTGCTATAAAGAAACTCACTATATTACAGAAAATGAGATTATTGAAGAAACCAAGGCATCTCAGGAAATTGGTACTTTAAAAGAAACCATACAGACAACCGAAAAAGCATCATTGCAGGAGCTGTTGAATGCAACAATTGTCGGGCAGGTTTTTGATACGTATATACTTTTACAGTGTGGGAACAATCTGTATATAATTGACCAGCATGCAGCTCATGAGAGAATAAGATATGAGTACATAAAGCAAAGGCATGCAAATAATCAGAACTTTTCTCAGATTATGCTTGAACCGGTCATTATCAAACTAACTGCTAATGAGTATGATTTTGTCATGGAAAAACAATCTGCGTTTCAAAGCATAGGATTCGAGATAGAAGCATTTGGTTCCAATACAGTTATAATCAGGAGTATACCTGATTTTTACGAAAACAGTTTTAGTGTCAGTGACTTCAATGAAATACTGGATCGTTGGATTCAAACCGGATCGGCCCAAAGTGATATCAGCGATGAGACACTTTATATGATTTCATGCAAAGGTGCATTAAAAGCAAACAGACCTCTTTCAAAGGAAGAAATTCTTGGTTTAATAGAGAATTTATGTGCGTTGGAAAACCCTTATACTTGCGTCCATGGAAGGCCGGTAATCCTAACGATGGAAAAGAAAGAATTTGAAAAAAGGTTTAAGAGAATATTGTAGTCAAAGAAAGGTTTCTTATGAATAAAGTAATGGTTATTGCTGGGCCAACAGCCTCAGGTAAAACCGATTTGGCAGTTGAATTAGCATTAAAGATAGACGGTGAAATAATATCTGCTGACTCCATGCAGATTTATCGTGGAATGAATATTGGAACAGCTAAGCCTACAATTGAGGAAAGGCGGGGAGTCCCTCATCATCTGATTGATATAGTCAACCCTGATGAGGAATACAGTGTTGCTCAATTCAAAGAAGATGCACTAATCTGCATAAATGATATTGTAAAAAGGGGTAAAACACCCATAGTTGCAGGTGGTACAGGTCTATATATAAACTCATTGATATATAATATAACTTTTTCAGAAACTGTTTCAGATTGGGAATATCGTGAAAAGCTAAATAATCTGGCTGAAGAGCAAGGGCCGCAGGTATTATATAAATATCTTAAAGAAGTGGATCCCAAAAGTGCCGAGTCAATCCATCCCAATAATATTAAAAGAGTAATCAGGGCATTGGAAGTCTATAAAACTACAGGAATACCTATTTCGGAGCACAGGGAAACTTCAAGGAATAACCCTCCGCTATATAAATTTTTGGTATATGGATTGCATGTTGAGCGAAAAGAATTATATCGGCGGATCGACCAAAGAGTAGATACAATGATGGGAAAAGGGCTCTATGATGAGGTGGAGGAGCTTTTAAGCTGCGGGTATTCATCGGATCTTGTATCCCTTCAGGGGATAGGATATAAAGAAATAATTGCTGCAATTGAGGGCAAATGTACTTTAGGCGAGGCAGCAGACAGGATAAAAACCAACACCCGGCGCCTTGCAAAGCGACAAATGACCTGGTTTAAAAAAACGGAAGGCTTGGTGTGGATAGAATACAGTGATGCTAATACTTGGGCAATTTTAAAATTATTGGCCGATGCCTTGAATAATGAAAGCTAATTTAGTAAAATTAGGGTCAAGATGATGAGTTCAGTTTATATTTTTTGTTCTAAATAGGAGGAGAAGAGATGACTAAAAATATTAATCTCCAAGATGTTTTTCTGAATCAGGTAAGAAAAGAACACATACCTGTAACTGTATATCTTACAAATGGCTTTCAGTTAAGAGGTATGGTTAAAGGATTTGATAATTTTACCGTGGTTCTGGACAGTGAGGGAAAACAGCAATTAGTATACAAACATGCAATTTCTACAGTTTCACCTATGAAAACAGTTAATATAATATTTAACGAAAACAGAGAATAGCATATTTGGGGCTGATTTTTTTGAAAAAGATTTTAATACCTATGGTGGAAGCAGGAGGTGGGCATAAAATGCCCGCACTTGCTATCAGGGATGCTATAGAAGAGATGTATCCCGGCAGGTATCATATTGATGTAATTGATTTTGCTAAAGAAGCCGGTGCCAAATGGGACGATAAAATAATAAAAGGATTTTGGGATTGGGCTTTAGCCAGGCCAGAGATTACAACAAATCTGAACATACTTCTGGATTCTTTTAATCATCTTACTCGTTCAAATACTGTAATGAGGTTATTTTTTCAACAGTTTATTCATAAAGGAATGAAGTATATTTTCAATTATAAGCCCGATATAGTTTTTTCTACTCATTTTTTTTGCAGCTCTGTAGCCTTGTTTGCAAGAGACAAATATGATTTGCCATATAAAGTATTCAGCTATATGACTGATCCTGTTCGGGGACATAATCTATGGGTAAATCCAAGAATTGAGGCTGTTATTGTATCTACCGAGGAAGCTAAAGAGTTTTTAATCAAACAGGGAGAACCCCGAAACAAGGTAAAAGTATTGCCGTTTCCCCTCAATAAGAAATTCTTTATACAGCTGACAAAGACAAGGGAAGAAATACTAAATAACCTTGGTCTGGACCCTTCACGCAAAACCCTTTTAGCAACATCGGGTGGCCAGGGAATAGGGGATACCTCGGAGTATATTAAAGAACTGTATAATAGGAATTTTCCCTTTAATATTATTGCCATTTGCGGGAAAAACAAAGATTTGTTCAATGAGTTAAATTTGATGAAATCTAATACAGATTCCAAAACCCCGTTAGCGGTTTTAGGATTCGTTGATAACATGCATGAACTTCTTGAGGCTTCTGATATAGCTATAGCAAAGGGCGGAGCTTCCACCACATTCGAAGTGCTGGTAAAGAAGGTACCAACTATATTCACCCACTGTGCTGCTCTTCATGAAAAAGGCAATATTGATTTTTGTGTTAATAATAAAATGGGCTGGTTTGCCAGAAATAAAAATGAATTTGAGGCAATAATTGATGATGTATTAAATACTGATATTTTGGAGCAGTATAAAGAAAATATCTATAAAAATGAATATGTAAAAACATTGCCTGATGCTGCGCATGATATAGCCAGGTTTATAGTCAAGGAGTTGGACACTCCATATATAAAGCGCGAAACATCAAGAACGGCTCGGCTTAAATATATATTGCTGGTTATAAGAAAAAACAAATTTCTAATAAAAAGCCGTACTAAGAATAAACGGTATAGAATAGACCGGTGATGAGTAAATGTTTCTTTAAGCCCTAAGGGGCTTATTTTAATTTCTATATTATTTTGGGTATTAACAATTGCCTTGCGGGGAAATATCAATTGTGCCGGCAGCAGCCATCCTAATTAGAAAAGTTGACTGATTAACCGCTTATTATGTACAATAAAGTAGAATAAAAATGATTATATGGAGTGTTTTGATTGAGTGAAAAGGTTGCAACACCGCTTTATTTAAAAATTGCGCTAGATATTGCCTCAAGGATTGCCCGAGGAGAATTTAAGGAAAACACCAAGATATACGGCAGATCTATTATGTCGTCTGAATATGGCGTTTCACCGGAAACTATCAGAAGATCACTAAAATTGCTCTCAGATATGAATGTAGTTGAAGTAAAGCAAAGCAGTGGTGCTGTAGTTCTTTCCAGAAAAAACGCCCAGGAATATATAAACCGTTTTAAAGGCAGAGAAAACGCCAAAACCCTCCACCAGCAACTTAAAAACCTTGTTGAAAAACAGAGCAAACTCAGTAAGGAAATAACACATGTTTCTAATATGATAACCAGATTTTCAGTAAAATGGTCTCATTCCAATCCGCTTAAAAATTTTGAAGTGGAGGTGGGTAAAGGTTCACCGGTGGTAGGGAAAAGCATCAATGAATTAAATTTCTGGCATGCAACAGGTGCTACAATTGTTGCCATTCGCCGCAACAATGAAATCATTTTATCCCCCGGACCTTATGCTGTACTTGCTGAAAATGACACAATAATATTTATTGGCGATCAGGCTGCTGTAAATGCAGTAACAATGTTTGTAAATCCATAAATAAAAAATGCTATAAATCAACAAAATAAAAAATCATATATCATTTAAAAGGGTGTTGTTGTGTAAAAACTACACTTTTTTTATAAAATTTGTAAGCATGTTTTTCTTGACAACCGACAACTTCTGAAATAGAATAGGTATGGCGGTTTTGCAACTTATAAAGTTGCTTTTTTAGTCTAGGAGCTAATTATGAGAGCTGTCAGAATATTTATAAAATTATTATTGGAGGCCAAATATGAAAAAGAAATCAATATTATTAATATCATGTTTAGTTATTGCTGTGTTATTCAGTGCTTGTGCAGGTACTGATTCAGGTGATGCTAAACAAATTAAAGCTGTATTCGCTGATGCGGGATGGGACAGTATACGTTTTCATAATGCTGTTGCATCATTTATCGGTGGTGCTGCTTACAACATAGCCGGTGAAGATATTCCCGGTACTACGCCTATTACCTATAATGGTATGATTGCAGGTGATGTTGACGTTTATATGGAAGTTTGGGTTGATAATCTTCCCACTTATCACGAAGATGTGAAGGCCGGTAAGTTCAAAGAGCTTGGCATTAATTTCGATGATAACAAGCAGGGACTGTACGTACCAAGATATGTAATCGAAGGAGATCCGGATAGAGGCATTGAGCCCATGGCTCCTGATTTAAAAACTGTAGAAGACTTAAAAAAATACAGTCACATTTTCAAGGATCCAGATGATAATGCAAAAGGACGTATATACGGCGCCATCTCAGGCTGGGAAGTTGATACAGTTATGCGGAACAAGTATAAGTTTTATGGATTAGATGAAAACTACAATTATTTTGATCCGGGCTCTGAAGCTGCTTCAGTTGCAGCAATTGCGGCAGCATATAATAAGGGAGAAGCTATTGTTTCATACCATTGGGATCCAACATGGCTTACCGGTAAATTAGATTTGGTTATTTTGGAGGATGCTCCATTTGATCCGGAATTATATCCCTTGGGTCAGACCGAATGTCCTTCAATGAATATAACTATTTGCGTAAGTAATGAGTTTTATAAAAAGGCACCTGAATTTGCAGAATTTTTGAGCAAATACCGCACAAGCAGTGCTCTAACTGCTGAAGCTCTGGCATATATCGAAGATAATGATGCATCCATGGAAGATGCAGCTAAGTGGTTTTTAAAGGAACATGATGAACTGCTTACTAAATGGTTACCTGAAGATAAAGCTACGCTTGTAAGAAACAAGCTCAGTCAGTAAGTGAGGTGAATTTATGCCGGATTGGTTAATTAATTTTCCATCTAATATTAAACTTAATATCAGCGATCCCATTGATCGCTTTATTGATTATCTTATAACCGAATGGGATGTCTTCTTTGATGCTATAACAAGTGGTTTACGGGTGCTTTTAAATAGTATCGGATATGTAATTGATAGGATTCCATGGTGGCTACTACTTGCCATAGTGTTCGTTCTTACATGGAGAATGAGTAAAAAGATTGGTAAAGCAATACTGTATTCTTTGTTAGTATTCGCAATTGGAGCTATGGGACTTTGGGGCTTGATGAATATTACCCTTACCATAATCATAGCATCGGTTATTATCTCAATTATTATCGGATTTCCTACCGGGGTACTGGTATCTGCCAGCGACAGGCTTAATTCTTTTGTAAGGCCTATACTTGATACAATGCAAACTATGCCCAGTTTTGTATACCTTATTCCTGCAGCTATGCTTTTAGGTCTTGGTAATGTTCCGGCGGTTTTAGCAACCACAATTTATGCTGTTCCGCCATTAATCAGATTAACAAGCCATGGCATCCGTCAGGTTGACAGTGAGGTTGTTGAAGCTGCAACAGCTTTTGGCTCTACAAAATGGCAATCGTTGATTAAGGTAAAAATTCCCCAGGCAATGCCCACCATTATGACTGGTGTAAATCAAACCATAATGATGGCCATATCAATGGTGGTAACAGGCTCAATGATTGGTGTTACAGGACTGGGGCAGGAGGTTCTTATAAGCATCAACAGGCTCCAGGCCGGAAGAGGCTTTACTGCGGGTATTGCAATTGTAATTATTGCTATAGTCATAGATAGATTAACACAGGGAATTATAAAGAAAGGAGAGGCTGCAATTGAAGAATAATGAAAACATAGTATTAGAAGTAAAGAACCTCTCCAAACTNTTT
>JGI24710J26742_10004323_pt1 | contig 11720 bp, 4 predicted proteins | sample BioPla2DNA2_FD_26742 | JGI IMG/M metagenome (IMG submission 26742) | reverse complement strand
GCCCTGTACTCTACATTATCTTTTACGCGTGTGCCAGCAGTCCAAGTTCCCCAACCTATAAACTCATATGTGTATGTATTGTCTGCTTCTTTTGTTGGATCATCTCCTTCTGGTCCTATTATAACCTCATCATAAATGTAATCATCTTTTGTAGGCACTGCAACAGTTCCATCTTCATTTAGGAAAGTAACTGTATACTTATTTATACTCCATACTGCCCATAGAGTGTAACTTGCCTCAGTTCCCATTGTATATTCATCGCCATCGCCAAAAACTACATCAGGAGAATTTTCTGTTGTTGCCCAGCCTTTAAATGTGCGCCCTGGCCATTCATATGTATTGGCATTTAAGTTTTCTTTGGCATCTGTGGCAATTATTTGATTTGCCATAGCGACACCTGGGCAACCGCTACCGTCAAATACAATAGTGTTATTGTTAGCAGTCCAACCTGCATGCACTGTAATATTTTCTCCGGGCATCGTAGTAAAATTGTACGCTACATTTAAATCTGCTGTCGTATACCAACCACTAAATCCATAACCAGGTCTTGTTGGATCGTTTGGTTTAGTTACAGCGGTGTCATAATCTTGTGTAATTGCATCAACGTCACTTCCTTCATTAGAATTGAAATTAATTGTGAATTTTTGAATTTGCCAAATAGGATAGAGAGTTTTTATTTCGTCAATTAAATCGTGTATTTTCTCAACTTGTTTTGTAGTGTCTGTGCTTTCTTCATATCCCCAACCAACTTGTTTGTATCCAGTTCTAGTCAACGGATATGATGTGCTAACGTTATAAGGTTTATTAAATTCCTTTCTCCCCCACGCTGGGAGTGTGCCTACACCATATTCTCCTCTTGCGTATGTAATTTTAGGTTTTACTCCAAACCAAGCAATAACGGTTTTATTAGATTTGACTACCTCTTCTCCATCGATATAAAAGGTGTAGAGAATATATACGTAATCATCCGCATCGTTACTCGGATTAGGAGTTGCAACAACTTCTGAAACACCATTTACAAGAAGTGAATTGCCAGATTGTGCTAATGGTGCTCCATATGGCACATTATCAACTTCTGTTACATTTACACTTCCATAAGCAGCATTGGTTATACTAATTGTAACTTTGAATCTCTGTATTTCCCATACTGGATATAAGATTGTGTCTGCGTTTGTTGCAGCTGGAATTTCGGTTTTTACACCATCTCCCTCTGCACCTATTTTCCATCCAAGCAAATTATATCCAGTCTTTTTTAAGTCTGGTGTAGCCTTGATTGTATATTTTTCATTATGAGTTTTTTTATCACCTGTTGGAACAGTACCTTGCCCTTCGTTTGCTGAATCTGTATTGTAAGTTACTGAATAGGTTTTTATTTTCCATATTGGATATAAGTCTACATTATTGTTAATTGTTATTTTTTCATCAGCAAAACCTGTATTATTTTCATTTTCTTCCGTTCCCCAACCAACGTGAGTATGGCTATCTCTTGTAAATGGGTATAATGTACTAACAGTATGTTGTGCACCAAAATCTACAATAACTGGTTCCGGACAAGCAGCTGTATTGTCTGGAGAATTACTGCCCACGTTATACGTAACTATGAATGTTTTAACCCATACTGGATATAGTGTAACATTAGCAGCAATATTTTGTATTTGAGTAATTTGGCCTTGGTTGCTTGTATTTTCAGCTACATCTGACCAACCAGTTAGTCTATGTTCAGTTTTTGCTAATGGTGATGGTGTGGCAACATCATGTGTTTCACCTTTATCCAATGTATATTCTTTTGGATAATTTACTTGACCACCCGTAGCACTTCCTGCAACATATGTAACTGTGAATGTTTGAATCCATACTGGGCTTAATGTAATATTGTCTGTAACAACTATGGGCTCAGTTACTTTGCCTGTATTGTCGTCCTTTTCACCTGCCCTAGACCAGCCAGTTTGTCTATATCCAGTTCTTGTTAATGGATGATTGTTACTTACAGTATATTCTGCATTATATTTTCTTGTTGTAGCCATAGCGGCAAGTGCCCCTGTACCACCACTAGCAGAACCAGCCTCATATGTAATTGTATAATTTATATCTTTCCAAAATGCAGTTATAGTAGCATTTGCAGTAAACACAAATGTATTTCCAGGATAATACTTTTTTGCAGAATCAGTACTTATTTGCCAGTAATCAAATTCTTTTCCTGGAGTAGGAGTAAAACCGTTTGCTGGCAATGTATATGGACGTTCTTCATAAGCTTTTAATTCAGTTCCTGCTGGCATTGAACCACCGCCGTCTGTGCCTTTATCATATGTGATCGTATATTCAGCAGGCGCTGTAGCTACACCAAAACGGTACTTTAAGACATATATTGTATCTGATTCCTTTTCAACGGTTGCGGAAATACCATTTACTTTACCAGTAACATAATATTCAGGAATAAAGGAGTTTCCCGCATTTGGAGTAACTTTGATTCTCACTTCATAATCACCAGTATCGTTAAAAGTTTCTCCTGTGCAATCTGAACTTGTATTATAATTCCACCATTTTAGGCCTGCTTCTACAACCGAATATTTTGCATTTTCAGGTAATTTTAATGTTGATATTTCACCTGAAATATAATTTCCCTTCAAAGCATTTTGTGTACCGATAGAGATATTTTCTATTTCATTGTCAGACAAAGTTTTTACTTCTCCAAATTGAATCATTATAAATTTACTACCGCCTGTACTTTGATCATCCACAATTATCTTCGCCTCATCTCCCACTTGAGGTGTTGTTGGTGCCCCTGAAATAACACCTACTGTACTTATTGTTACTCCATTAGGTAATAAATTGTCCGAATTAGAAAAAGCATATGGTGGTTTTCCCCCACTTACAGCACCGCTCAAGTCAATGTCTTTTATGTTTATACCAACATATGAAACTGGAATATCAAAACTTGGATCATCACTAAATTGAAGAGGAGCATACCAACCATCCTTTGTGGCTTCGCCTTTTTCTGTTAAATAGTTTCCTGATTTTGTTTTATATGCTTGAACCTCCACTTTATAATCGCCATAGCCATATTGTCTAAGTTGAGCATCAACATCTATGTTATTTGCTATAGTGCTTAAAATATTTCCTTGTTGCTCATAAACACCTGAGGTGTTTTTTTTCAATATCCATACATCATAACCTGTAGCATAATCTACATATTCCCATGAAACAGTTGTATCAGTAATTTGAACTGTAGACATAGCTCCTTTTGTGCCATCTATTACTTTATCTGCACTAGTTGTATCCACGCTTTGGCTACCATTATATGCAGCAACTGTAAAATAATAAGTATCTCCGGGGACAAAATGTCCTCCCACATTAATAAAACATTCTTCTACCCCAGTTATTAGCAATGCTGTCCCAGACATCGATCGATTAAAAAGAGAGAACTGATAACCAGTGGCACCTACAACTTCTGACCATGTAGCTTGATTCCCATTCCATGTAGCCGTTGCGGGAGGATCTATTGCATATGCAACTTCAGCTGTATTTGTTGATACAAATATAAATGCAGAAATTAAAACTAGTAAAAGCGTTAAAACTGCAACTATAAAAAACTTCGAATTTATCTTCTTTGTCATAATCAAAATCTCCATATTATTTTGTTATATTATCTACATAATATCACACATTTAAAATGTTTTTCTACATATTTTTAAGGAGTCAAAAAATTGAAAAAATTGGCTCATTATAGCTAAATAAAACACTAGAAATTCACATTGACATTTCTAGTGTTTAATCCAGTTTTATAGGGCTAAAATATGCTGAATAGCCCTTTGATTTTTTATTTTTAGTTATTATTTATACATTAATCTAAAGCAATTTCACCGTCTATACAAATCACTTTGCTTATACCATCATTCCATAAATAACTCTTTTCAATTGCGTTAAATTGACTCTTTGTACCGTTGTAAGTTATTTGATTTAATCCCGTACAACCACTAAATGCTTTACCTATACTTTTAACACTTGTTGGTATAATGACTTGGGTGAGTTTTGTTTGATTTTCAAATGCTAATGGACTGATAGAAACTGCCCCCTCATTGATAGTAATTTGCGTGTTGTCAGGCATTTCACCTTTATATTTATAAGCAGCTTTGCCAATATATATCATCCCATTAGCTTGATTGTTATACCAAGGTGTATTATTAAATGCATTTTCTCCAACTTTAGTAACTTCTGCAGGCATTGTTATACTCTCTAACTTTACACAATTTTCAAAAGCACCTCTACCAATTTCTTCAACTCCATTTGACATGATTGCGCTAGTTACATTTGAACAACCACTAAATGCATTTTCTCCAACCTTTATAATATCTGAATGTATTACAATCTCTGTTAAGCTAGAACAGCCTCGAAAAGTAGATGACTCTATTTTTGTGACAGTTGCTGGAAGCGAAATGCTTAATAAATTAGAACAACCTTGAAAAGCAGAACTGCCTATATTAGTAATATTTCCTACAAACGAAAATCCAGTTAAACCAGTACAATTTTGAAAGGCAGCATATCCTATATTTTTAACACTGTCTGGTAGATCTATAGATGCAAGATTTGCATAACCACTAAAAGCGGAAGAGCCAATAGAAACTGTCCCTTTTTGAACTCTAACTTCTGTAAATGCAGGCATTTCTCCTTTATATTTATACAAAACTTTGCCAAAATATAGTAAGCCATTTGGCTGATTATTATACCAAGGTGTACCCTCAAATGCATTTGATCCAATTTCTGTAACACTTGTTGGAATTTTTATAGTATTTAAACTTGTGCAATCATGAAATGCACTAACTCCAATCTCTTCAACTTTTTTAGGGATAGTCACACTTTTTAAATTAGAACAACCACTAAATGCAGCTAGTCCTATCTTTGTTACATCGCTTGGAATATCTATATTTTCTAAACTAGAACAGTTAACAAAAGTGGAATTTGAAATTTTAGTAACCCCCGCTGGAATAGATATGCTTTTCAAGTTAACACAACCACTAAATGCACCTGCCCCTATATTAGTAACACTCGTTGGAATTACTATACTTTTAAGATTTTCACAATTTTTAAAAACATTGTTATAAATTGAAACTGTCCCGTCTTTAATAACAATATCTGTATTTGCTGGCATTGCGCCATTGTACTGATATGCAATTTTTCCGATATACATTAGACCATTTGGTTGGTTGTCGTTCCAAGCTGTTTGCTGAAAAGCACCTCCACCTATGCTAGCAATGTTAGATGACATATTGATATCAGAAAGATTTGTACAAGCATAAAATGCCATATATCCGACTTTTTCAACATTATCTGGAATTGTTATATTTGTTAAATTCTCATTTGCAATAAAAGCTCCCATACCAATACCAGTTGTTTGTGCTGAAATTTCATAAGTTGCCTCGTTGCCAAGATATTTTATTAATGTACTTTCATCATTTGAATAATAAGCATCCCCTACTTTCTTTACATCTTTTGTCAAAAAATGATATGTGGAAAGAAAGTCAGATGCATAAATATAAGTATTAGGAATTTGTGTAAATTTACCTACCCCATAAGCTTCGGCTTCTGATAAAACAGCACTTATTTCATCACTTTGATTATCCCTACACTCAACAGCAATTGGTATATTTGCAAAAAGTAAAACTGACACACTGCCAATAGATGTAAAATATTCCGAGTCATATTCCACTGAATCTAAAAAAGCCACTTCATTCCAAAGGATACTAAAATCATTCCATACCTCACTCATACTAGATGATTGCTCAGTCCATCTTTCTAAAAGGGGTTTCCCCGCTTCCGCATCTATACCATTTATATTGTCTTTTGATGGCGGAACCTTTGGTGCCGGAAGTTTTTTGCAACATGCTACAAGTGAAACTATAAGTAAAACAATGATTACAATTAACCAAATTCTTCTATTTTTTTGCATTTTTACCCCCTAAAACAACTCATTTGGAAACCTGAACTCAAATAAAACGAGAAAAACTAGATTCCCAAAATTGAATAATTTTATTTGTCTTAATTATATGACCTATGACTATAAAAAACAAGAGTTTTAAAAAAATCAACACTTGCACACCAGAAATTTTCCAGGCTGTATGTAGAGTTATTTTAAAAATAATGCAATAGAAACATTTCAACTTACATAAAAAAGCTGTTACGAAATATTTAAATAACTATATATAAAAGGTTACATGCACATTAATACAATGAAAACATTTCAACCTATATAAAAAAGCTGTGACTAAATATTTAAATAGTTACATTTAGATTTCGGCTAATATCAAAATAACACTTATGTAAGGTATTTAGGTTTGATAAAGAAAGAACTGTTAAAAATGAATTGACCCCAAAAGTTAGACAAACAAATCTAACTTAAGCAGGTCAATTTTTTATGTATAACTTTTAAAAAATACTTGTTATAACATTTCGCCATAACGCTTAATATATAGTTCTTTTGCAACACTCTTGACTAAAAGATAGACCACAGTTGAAACTGCTAGATATACAAAGAATGGCCAAGCTAATTTTACAAGTCCAATTGCTTCACCAAATATGGTCCATGGCATTACTGTTACTAAAACTATTGCAAGTATTGTTGTTATATACACTGGTAGCGAAGCATTGCTTTTGAAAAACGAAACCTTGTCTGTTCTTAACATATGTACTACAAGTGTTTGAGTCCACATTGATTGAATAAACCATCCCGTTTGAAATGCCGCTATAAACAAAGCTGTATCTGTTCCCGGAGCCCCCCATTTTCCTCCTGCTGCCATTGGACATAAAATGAAAAACATTACAGCATATGTTATCCAGTCAAATATGGAACTTGTCGGGCCAAACCAAACCATAAATTTGGGTATATTGTCTGCTTTCCATCTTCTTGGTTTTTGCAAAAATTGAGTATCTACATGATCCCAAGGAATTGCTGTACAGGAAATATCATAAATCATATTTAGCAAAATTAGATACAAGCTCTTCATTGGTAGGAATGGCAATAGTGCACTTGCGATCAAAACCGAGAACATATTTCCAAAGTTTGAGCTAGCAGTCATCTTAATATATTTGATCATATTTCCATATGTCTTTCTACCTTCGATTATGCCTTGTTCTAGTACCATTAAATCTTTTTCAAGTAATATTATGTCTGCAGTTTCTTTTGCAATATCAACTGCATCATCAACAGAAATTCCAACGTCTGCGACTTTCATTGCGGGGGTATCATTTATTCCATCCCCTAAAAATCCAACGACATGTCCATTTTCTTGCAAAGCTTTTACAATTCTTGCTTTTTGTTCAGGGGTTAATTTTGCAAAAATGTCATATTTTTCTACTACTTCTAAAAGTTCATCGTCATCTAAATCATCAATTTGTGAACCAAGCATAAAGCCTGAAGCATCCATGCCAACTTTTGAGCAAATAGAAGCTGTAACTTTTTCATTATCTCCAGTTAAAACCTTTGTTCTCACACCATAACTTTTGAGGGCTGCTATTGCAGCTTCTGTGGTTGCTTTTGGTGGATCTAGAAAAGCTAAAAACCCCATTAAAACCATTTCAGTTTCATCTTTTTTGCCAAACTCTCCAACTGGAGCTGGGTTTGTTTTTTGAGAAACCCCAATAACTCTCATTCCATTGTTGTTTAATTTATCAGTTAATTCAAATACCTTTTTCTTTATATCCTCTGTCAATGGAACAACTTGACCTTTTACTTCTACATAAGAGCTAATTGACACCATTTCTTCAACAGCTCCTTTTGTAACCATTTGTGTTTTGCCTTTTCTATCAACGACAACAACACTTAATCTTTTTCTTTCAAAATCAAATGGTACTTCATCAATCTTTTTATATTCTTCTGATAAATCTACAAGTCTTGCATCTTGTGTTTCAAGTTTTTCTCGTCTTTTTATGATTGCTATATCCATTAAATTTTTAAAACCTGTTTGAAAATAGCTATTTAAATATGCATGCCTTAGTACTCTTAAATCCTCTTCGCCGTCAACATTTAATGAATATTCTAAAACGACCTTATTTTGCGTAATGGTCCCTGTTTTATCTGTACACAATATATCCATTGCTCCAAGGCTTTGTATTGAGTTTATATTTTTGATTATTGTTTTCTTTTTAGCCATAGCGATAGTGCCTTTTGCAAGGGATGCAGTAACTATCATAGGCAACATTTCAGGAGTTAATCCTACAGCTATTGAAATTGCAAAAAGTAAAGCTTGAATCCAGCGGTCATCACTTTTTTTGGTTAAGCCGTTTATGATAAAAACTATAGGTAACATAATAACCATAAATCTAATCAAAATTTTAGAAACACTAGTAACACCTTTTTCAAAGCTTGTCGGTGTTTGAGGAGCTGTTTGTATGGTTTTTGCAATTGCACCAAACTGGGTATCTTCACCTACTGCAATAACAACGGCTCTTGCACTACCACTGATAACGTTTGTTCCCATAAAGGCAATGTTTTTATATCCAGTAGCACTTTCTTTATGTTTTGTTTCTTTTTGACTAAATTTTTCTATATGATCACTTTCACCAGTTAAAGAAGATTCATTTACGAAAAAGTCTTTACACTCTATGATTCTAACATCTGCAGGTATCATGTCCCCATTTGACAAGTGCACAATATCTCCGACAACAACTTCTGTTAAAGGAATCTCCTCTTTTCCTAAATCAACTCTTTCAACACAAGTTGTTGTAGTTATCATTTTTAAAAGCTTTGCAGCAGAGCTATCTGAACGAATTTCTTGAACAAAACGTATAGCACCTGAAATTATTACAAGAGCTAAAATAATGAATACGGTGATATAGTTTATAGACTCAAAAGTCCCTTTAATTTTAGGAAGGATTATATCTGTAATAGATGAAACTATAATTAATGCAATTAAAATTAAACTAAATGGATTAAAAAATGATTCTTGTATGCGCTTTAATATGCTCTTTGGTTTTCCCTTGATAACTCTATTTCTGCCATACTCATCTTCATTTTCTTCAACTTGATCTTCTTCCAGACCAAAATATGAAGTTTTGTACTTTTCATATAACTCTTCATTGCTTGCAAAAGCAGCAAAGGTAACATTTTCTCTTCTGGCTTTTCTTTTTTGGACTTCACTTTGAGAGAAGGTCTTTCTAGCATGTCTTTTTGCTTCGAGTCTGTCATACAGTGTTTTTTTCTTAACTGGGACATCTCTTAAGTTTAACTCTTTTGCTTTTCGCTTGTGCGCCATATGGACACCTTTTGCTTGGACATCTTTTTTCTTTAGTTCTTTTTCTTTTTTAGTATGTGCCATATGGACCTCCTCTTTTCTGCTCAAAAATCTTGAGCAATAAATTTTATCTGATTAGCATTTTTCTGCTTTTATAGCATACTACGATATTTTTATATGCTTTGTTACAACAAATATATGCCTCGCAATCTCTTGCTGGTTCTAAAAATCTATACCTATAACTCGGGCCTTCTTTACTCATATCACTTCTCATATTTGTCATTTAACATTTTATGTGCTACTTCTTTCATTCTACCACTTAAAGCACCTTATTTGTCAAGAATATATACTTCTAAACAGTCATAAATCTTAGCTTACTATTCTTTAACTGAAACTACTTTATTTTTGCAATTATTAAGCCTCCAATTTTTATATGACTAACAACAGTTGAATAAACCCTATATACATAGCTCTATAAGTTTTGGGAATTGCTTCCAAAAAAATTTAAAAAGTTTGCACAACAACACAAGATTGAATCCCTGTTGCCCCACTGCCATATCACCACACCTTTGATACAATTCGTACCCCTAGCCTTTTTTCGTACCCTTGAGCTTTTTTCGTACTCCCTATCTTTTTCACTTTTGAGATTAGAGGGGGCGTTTGTAAATTGAGGTGGTAGCTGGTGGGGCTATAATAAGCATGGATTCGCCATAGAACAAAAATTCGGCTTTTTTTATGTTTTAAGTTGCCACAAATATTTATCTCCAAACATAATAATCGTATTCAATTGGTGTTAATAAACTAGATGGTGTTGTTCTTAATAAACTTGGCAAACTCGGTGCCATAGAACCAAGTTCTCTAACTGCCTTTTGAAAAGTCTCATAATGTGCTGGTATCATTTTTACCCCACTAATGAAATCAAATGCTTGTTTGCTCCAACTAATCACAAAAATCTTGTAAAGCCCTATAGGAAAAGTTAAATGGTGACGATTTTTCCAAACATGCTGAAGCAAGACCTTATCCATAGGACAATGACAATATTGAAAATTTGATCTCAAAGCTACATTAGTATATGTAGTACCGTAAAAGTATTTCATCATAACATTTATAAGTTTTTGAGCATTTCCAAATGTAAAATTTACGGAAGAATCCATAGCCCTAGCCTTGGCATCAATGTCGTCACATAACTTGATTGAAACATCCAAAAATTTAGCATCGTAATCTGTTTGATTTGTAATACCTCCTGCAAAAACCTCATCTACCAATTTTTTCAAAGCCGATGTTGAACTATGAAATTGATTACAATCGTACATCCAATTTCTTGGTCCCGTGTAAGCCTTTTGCGATGTTGCTACACGCATAGCTAACTCATAAAAAAATTCAAATATCTTATCTTTCATCCTTTCACTCCTTATTTATATTTTGACCTAGTTGTNTTTTTTATTGTCACACTTGTAACTCCTTCAATACTGGCTTTATTAATCTCAATGATAAAAATCCAACTTTCAGCAATATCTTCATATACTCCTCTCTTTAGGCTAATTTGCACAATTAGTTCATTTCCTTTAATAATTACTTTCTCAACCTCTGGTTCTCTAGCTGAGTTATATTGTAATGAAGAATTAATTATTAAAGCATTTGTTTCAAAAAACTTTTCATCATATCTTCGTATTTTTTGACTCAGTTCACTTGAATAGCCATCACTGGTTTTATCGTATGCAGAATTATTCCATTCATTACATGTTGCTTTTAATTCATCTACGCTTTTGATTATTTTTGTCAAGCCGTAAGTAATACTACCATCCTCATTTCTTTTCCTCCCAAAGCTAGCAAGGTCAGAAAAACCCACAGCATACTCAATTTCTAAATTTCCACAACCATATAATCCTAAAAAAGACATCATAACTAACACCCCTACAACAGACGAACATATACCTTTTATAAAATTTTTCCTTGCCATATAAATCTCCTATCTTTTATTTGGTTTACCATCCGCCTATCAATCACCCGGGTTTATTATACCACAAATAAAATGTCTCAAAAATCTGTGTAACGCAAGAGCTATTCTATCTTTGCCTCCACCCCATTCCTAAAGACAAACCCAACTGTCCCGTCTCTGTAAACTATTGCCTTTTCCACAAGATAACACCATACATCTTCATCAAATTCTTTAAGTATGGTAGACCTCTTTTCTAATTCTTCTACAAACGCCTTTAAACACTTTGCCTTTGACTTTCTATCTTGTATCTCTAGTTCTACATTTGTTATCTTTTCTGTAATGGTGTTGTATTGGTTATCATAGTCATAGTACCTTTTCTCAAACTCATCTGTGTTTAAAGCCTTACTTGCATTTTGTTGTATTAGGCTTTCTACTAGTACCACTATTTCTTTGGATTTACTGTTTAGTGTATTTAGTTTGGTTATAAGGGGAGTTGTGTTACATAGTATCTCTATCATCTCTTTTGTGGCTTCTATTACTTGTGCTTTGTTAACTAT